>ERZ1027089.191-NODE-191-length-37616-cov-7.460238_pt1 | contig 37616 bp, 46 predicted proteins | sample MGYA00519412_ERZ1027089 | MGnify/ENA primary metagenome ERZ1027089 (study PRJEB26926, sample SAMN06164433) | human gut metagenome | biome: ENVO:00009003; feature: ENVO:2100002; material: ENVO:00002003 | host: Homo sapiens | place: USA | collected 2012 ... | reverse complement strand
TCAAATTTCTTAATGCAGCCTACAAATATGTAAGTACTGTTCTGATTGACATTCTGAAGAGCATTACGATTGAAAGCTTGCTGTCTCAATCTATAAAGGAATGGTATCTGGCACCATACTTAAATAAATAGAAAATGAGGAAAAGATCTATTGCCAACAGTTCACTCATATGTTATGTCTTGAATTTTGGAAAAGCAGGGGCAGTCTTTAATGTTCACTATATAGCACCTCTTGCCTACATTGTATATTTCATGGAGGGGCGGATATAAATTTGTAGAAATCCCAGGGGAGTAATCTTCTGGGATTTTCCATAGGATAATGGAATATAGAAGAACGGATACATAATAAGAGCGAAAAAAACTCTTGACAAGAACATCTTTGGGGAGTATATTTTAGATAGACACTCGTTCTGTTTGGGCGAGCTTTTATTTGGGCCGCAGGTTAGCTATACCTAACCTGCGTTGAATAGGAGGTGCATGGACTGAAAAAGAACAGTAAAAAACCGGAGGTCAGACGGCAGGAATTGATAGATGTTGCCTCTGCTCTTTTTGCGGAAAAAGGATATGAAGCAGTTTCCGTCCGGGATATTTTGAATGTGGTGGATGGAGCGCCGGGGATGTTCTACTACTATTTCAAATCCAAGCAGGATATTTATATTGCCGCTATGGAACAATACATTACCCAGCGATTGGAGCGGAAATGCACAATTATCGAGGATGAAACAGTTTCCTTTGATGAGAAGCTGCCAATTTTCCGCAGTATGGTAGAGGAAGATATTCAGGGATATATGGAACGCTTCGCACCGCAGGCTGATACGTCTATTTCCGATACATCTTATAAGCTCTACGATCTGGTTCATATGCTGGGCCGCATGGTAGTTCCATACTCCAAATTCATCTTGCAGGGAATAAAGGAAAAACGGCTTAATGATCGTTTCCATATCACGGAGGAAAATGCGGAAGCCTTTGCAACATTTGTGCTATATGGCGCATGGGGGATGATCTACAACAGCAGATTTACCGGCAGTGGCGGCTCCTATGATTTGGAGAACATATTGAAAATTACTGACCAACTATTTTATTGACCTTAAAACAAATTCATATAAGACAAACACAACGGAAATGTTCTGAAAGGAGCATTTCCGTTGTGGCGTTTTAGGGGTACAGAACGAATTCGGTCTGTAAAAAAGAAAGCGAGGTTTGAACGATGAAGCAGAATGAAAAGCCGAAACAGGGTATTCCCCGGCTGCTGGAAATCTCCGGCGAAAAGAATACCCCTTTTGCAGCCAGTGTTCTATTCTCTATACTGGGAACACTGTGCCAACTGATACCCTTTTTGTCCATCTATCAGGTGATGGCAGAGCTTTTGCGCCATACGGCTACCGGTGCAGCTCTAGACACGAACTTGATGATTCGTTGGGCGCTCTACGGTCTGGCCGGACTGATTGTAGGATATGTACTGGCCTATGCAGGCGGCATGATGGCACATACCTTTGCCTATCGTGTAATCTGCGGTGTCCGTTTGAAAGTGGCAGAGCATATCGGAAAGCTCCCCATGGGCTATGTTACAAATAACTCTATCGGAAAAACAAAGCAGGTTTTGGATGCGGATGTGGAGCAGATCGAAGCCTTTCTGGCCCATCAGCTGCCGGATTTTGTGAGTACCATTGTTATGCTGCTTGCCATGTTTATTATCATGTTCTCACAAAACATCTGGCTTGCGCTGGCCTGCCTGGTTCCGATTGTGGTTGGATTTGTCTGCCAGTTTGCTGTGATGATTAAAATTCTCAAAAGCGGAGGACTGAAAGAAAACTTTGACGCACTGGAAAAAATCAGTTCTTCTTCCATCCAGTATGTGCAGGGTATGCCTTCTATTAAAATTTTCGGACAAACCGTAAAATCCTTTCGGAAGTTTTATGAGGATATTATCAGCTATCGGGACTTCACCACGAAAATGACCGAGGTGATCCGGCCTGGTTATGTTCTCTTTCGGATGTTCGTACTGTCTGTGGCAACTTTTATCGTACCCGTTGGACTGCTTCTATTTCTGAAAAATCCCGGCGATATAGCATTTGTGGTGACTTTCCTGTTTTTCCTGATTTTAGGCCCTGGAGCTGCCACGCCTACGCTGAAATTACGCGGCTTTTCCGAAAGCATGAACGTCATAACAGAAGGTGTGAAGCGTGTGGATGAAGTATTGAACGAACAGCCACTGCCAGAACCGGCGCAGAGTAAAACCCCAGAAAGTTTCGATGTTGCTTTCCGTAATGTTTGCTTTTCCTATGAAGCAAAGGGGCGGAAAATCCTTGACAATATTTCCTTTACCGCCAGGCAGGGGGAAATCACGGCGCTTGTAGGCCCGTCCGGTGCAGGAAAATCTACGATTGCCGAGCTAATACCCCGGTTTTGGGATGTGACAGGCGGTAGCATTGAAATTGGCGGTGTGGATATTCGGGATATGTCTGCCTATGACTTGATGGAACAGATGTCGTTTGTCTTTCAGGAGAGCTTTTTATTCTCAGACACGGTCTTTAACAACATAGCGTTAGGAAAACCGGGGGCCACAAAAGAGCAGGTAGAACAGGCCGCCAAAGCTGCGCAATGCCATGATTTTATTATGGCACTTCCCAATGGGTATCAGACAATAATCGGTGATGGAGGCGTATATCTGTCCGGTGGAGAGCAGCAGCGTGTATCTATCGCAAGAGCAATTCTGAAAAATGCCCCCATCTTGATTTTGGATGAGGCCAGCGCCTACGCAGACGCCGAGAACGAACATGAAATGCAGATTGCTTTGCGTGCCCTGATAAAGAATAAAACAGTCATTATGATTGCACACCGCTTGACAACCATCTGCAATGCTAATCAGATTTTAGTTGTAGACGGCGGGCAGATCAAGGAGCATGGCACTCACGAAGAATTGTTGGACAAACGCGGTTTATATGCCGCCATGTGGGAAGCTGGCGTTCATTCAGCTACATGGAGTATCTGCACTGGAAAGGAGGCCGTGACAGAATGAAACAGTTATTCAACGCAATTACCTGTAATGAACCCAAACGGCTGATTAAACCGGTGTTTTGGAACGCACTTGCAAATCTGTCTAACCTGTTGCCGTTTGTGTGCCTGGCGTATATCATCAGCCAGATTTATGAATATTTTATCAGCGGAACACTGAACCGCACTTCCCTTTGGACTGCATGGGCCATCATGCTTGCCTGCTTTGTCCTCACATGGATTTTTGAAAATATTGCCTGCAAATTAACTTACCGGGATGGCTTCATGGCGTCTGCTGATGGCCGGATCAAACTGGCTGAACATATCCGCCGGCTGCCGCTGGGCTTTCTTATGAGCAGAAATTCCGGCGAGATTGGAAACGCCATGATGAACGACTTTTCCCGCACAGAATCTGCTATGAGCCACATCTTGCCACAGATCATCAGCGGTGCGATTATGGCTGTTATCGCTTCGGTTGTCCTACTGATTGCAGATTGGCGTATGGGGCTTGCCATGTTTGCGGGCTTTCCCATTGCACTTCTTATCATGTTCGGGATACGGGGGCTGGAGCGGCGATTGGATACACAGCTTTCACAAGCAAGAATCAATCAGGCAGGAAAACTCCAGGAATACCTGCATGGAATGCGGATTATTAAATCCTACAATATGCAGGGTGAAAATTTTGAAAAGCTGAAAAAGGCTTGTACGGACTACCGGGACGCTTGTATTAAGGTGGAGGGCGGTATCGGCCCCATGAATTTGGTGGCAGCAGCCTTTCTCCGCAGCGGCTTATCCCTTATGACGGTGGTAGGTGTGTTCCTTGTAACTGGCGGAACATTGACGGTGCCGGACTTTGCTTTATTCCTGCTGGTTGGGACCCGCGTATTTGACCCGCTGGCTGTGGCCATTATGAATTATTCTGAATTGATGATGTGTAGTATGTCGGGAGAACGGATCTGCACTCTGCTGGATGAGCCGGAAATGCCGGGTAGCGGTGAAGCTCCAAAAGAGCATGAAATTTGTTTCGACCATGTGAGTTTTGGCTATGGGGAAAAAGAAATTTTGCATGATGTGAGCGCCCGGCTGAAACCGGGAACCATGACCGCCGTTGTGGGGCCGTCCGGCTCCGGCAAGAGTACCATGCTGCGGCTGATCGCCCGTTTTTATGACCCCTCAACCGGCAAGGTGCTTTTCGGCGGAGAGGATGAAAAAGGCATTGAGCCTGAAAAGCTGATGAAAAATATTTCTATGGTTTTTCAGGATGTGTACCTCTTCCAAGACAGTGTTGCCAACAATATCCGCTACGGAAAAGAGAACGCTACGCAGGAAGAAATTGAAAATGCTGCCCGCCTTGCCAACTGCTACGATTTCATCATGCAGATGCCTGATGGTTTTGACACGATGATCGGAGAGGGAGGTTCGACACTTTCCGGCGGTGAAAAACAGAGAATATCTATTGCAAGAGCAATCCTGAAAGACGCACCGGTTGTCCTGCTTGACGAGGCGACTTCATCCCTTGATCCTGAGAATGAGGCAGAAATCCAGCAGGCAATCAGCCGTCTTGTGCAGGGGCGTACTGTTGTTGTGATTGCTCACCGGCTGAAAACAGTTACGGGAGCAGATACCATCCTTGTGCTGGATCAGGGCCGGATTGTAGAACAGGGAACCCATAAACAGCTTCTTACCCAAGATGGACTGTATGCAAAGCTATGGAATTTGCAGACTTCCACCGAGGGTTGGAAAATAAATTAAAATCAATAAAAGGAGGACTTTCCAAATGGAAAACCAAAGAAAGAAGAAATCGTCCAGAGGTGCGATTGCGGCAGGTGTGTTTATCGCACTGTACCTTGTGACCTATTTCATTATCGGTGCTATTTGTATGCCGGTAGCTGTTCTGTTCCTCATCATGCCGGAAGTGGTTGCGTTTTTTGCAGCACCTACATATCACATGATGTTAACGAAATCCCCAAGCTGGGTGCCAATTTTGATTGCGGCATTCCTGCCCAGCCTACTTCTGATTGCCAGCGGGCACATTCCGATTGCACCGGTTGTTGCCATTCCTGCCGGTATTATCGCTGCACTGATTGCAAAACGAGGTAGCTATAAGAGCTTTAAGTGGAACACCATCAGCCACATGATTTTTTCGTGGAACCTATTCGGCGGATTTATCCCGATTTGGGTAATGCGCGACTACTTCTTCCAAGACACCTTTGAACGCGGCATGAGCCAGGAATTTTGTGATACACTCCGGGCCTTGACACCGTGGTGGGTACTGCCGGTAATGATGATTGCCACGGCACTCTGCTCCCTGCTGGGATCGCTGTTCACAAAGAAAGTCCTGAATAAGCACCTGACTAAAGCTGGCGTGTTATGAGTAATACAGCAAACTCCATCTATCAAACAAAACAGGGCCAGCAAGGAATTGCCTTTGACCCCCGAACAAAAATTTTGCTGTTGATAGAGCTGGATATATTGCTGTTTCTCGGACGTTCCCTTGCGTATGAAGCAAGCGTGTTCCTGTTCTGCGCCCTCATCCTGCTGGTTGGGGGCCAGCGCAGAACCGCTTTGAAGTGCGCCGGGATATTCCTTCTTTTTGTCCTGACAGAACAGTTAATTCAGCCATACCTCGCAAATTCCTTTGTTTCGTTTATTCATTTTATCGTAGTAGTTGTCCGAAAGGTACTGCCTGCGTTCATGCTGGCAAAATGGCTGGTTGCTACAACGGAGGTCAGTGCTTTTGTGGCCGCTATGTGGAAGTGTAAAGTTCCTCAAAGTGCCATTGTCACAACGTCAGTGATATTCCGTTGTTTTCCTACAATCAGCGAGGAATGGAGTGCTATAAAAACAGCAATGAAAATGCGAGGGATTGAGTTTAGCTTCAAAAGCATGGTGACAAAGCCATCGGAAACAATCGTCCATATCCTTGTCCCTCTGTTTATCTCTGCGTTGAATATCAGTGATGAACTGGCCGCTGCTGCGCTCTGCCGGGGACTGGACAATCCAGGAACGCACACTTGTATGACACAGATACGTTTTCGCTGGTATGATATTGCTTTCCTACTATTTGTTACTGCTGCATTAGTGGTTATCTGCATACTGAACATAAGGGGGTACAGCCTATGATTGAAATAAATAATGTGTCCTTTACCTACAATCAGGCCGAGGCTCCCAGCCTTTCCCACGTCAATCTTTCTATCCATAAGGGAGAGTGCGTATTACTCTGCGGAAAAAGCGGCTGCGGAAAAACAACGATGACTCGCCTTCTGAATGGCATGATACCTGATTTTTATGACGGAGCATTGGAGGGGCATATACAGGTCAATGGACTTGATCCTGTGAGCTGTTCCATGTATGAAATCTCAAAGGTGGTAGGCACCGTTTTCCAAAATCCGAGGACGCAATTTTATACTGTGAATACCACCAGTGAGATTGCTTTCGGCTGTGAAAACCACGGCTGGCCCCCGGAACGAATACAGGAGCGTGTCATGCAAACTGTGGCAGAGCTGCATATCGAAGAACTGCTTGACCGCAACATTTTTGAACTGTCCGGCGGCGAGAAACAGAAAATTGCATTTGCCAGTATCTATGCGTTGAACCCGGACATTTATGTACTGGACGAGCCATCGTCTAATCTGGATATTCAGGCGATTGAAAAGGTGAGGAAAATTTTAAGCCTGCTCAAACAGCAGGGCAAAACCGTCATCATTGCGGAACACCGCACCTATTACCTGAAAGATCTGGTAGACCGGGCCATATACATGGAGGACGGCAAAATTGTCCGAGAATATACGATGGCGGAATTAGCACATTTAACCTATGAAGAACAGGTAAACAGCGGAATTCGGACGGTAGATTTACTCTCTTATCCGATTACATCACACCAGACGTTTTCATCCAGCCATACCATAGAGCTAAAAGACATTCACTGTTTCTATGGACAAGCAGAGGCTTTGTCCATTCCAATGTTATCCATCCCGTCAGGCCGGATTACTGCAATCATCGGCACCAACGGGGCAGGAAAATCCACGTTTGTTTCCTGTATGTGCGGGATTATGAAGAAGGTAAAAGGAACATTCCTGCTGGATGGGAAAAAACAAAGAGCAAAGGATCGGGTACGAGAGAGCTATCTTGTCATGCAGGAGGTCAATCACCAACTTTTCTCAGACAGCGTTAGAGAAGAAATTGTGCTGGGAAGCAGCGAATCTCCAGAAAACCGTTTACAAGAAATTATGGCTGCGCTGGACATTTCCGAGCTTTCAGAACGTCATCCCATGACTTTATCCGGCGGACAGAAACAGAGAGTCATCATTGCTTCTGCCATGTTCTGCGGGAAAAAGATTTTGTATTTCGATGAACCTACATCCGGCCTTGATTTTAGCCACATGATACAGACCTGCCAGCTTTTGAAGCAACTCCAGAAAGAAGATGTTTTTCTTTTCATCATTACTCATGATTATGAATTGATTGCTTCTGTCTGCGACAGTGTGATTCACATTGAAAATGGGCGGGTACAGGAGCAATATCTACTGGATTCTGTGGGAGCCGTAAAACTGCAAGAGTTTTTCTCTTGCGTTCATTCATAGGAGGTGGTGTGCTATATGCCCTTAACCTCATCTATGGAGGACTATTTGGAGGCTGTGTTGGTGCTTCAACAACAAAACGGTTATGTTCGTTGCGTAGATGTGGCAGAATATTTAGGCGTGACAAAGCCTTCCGTGAGCCGGGCGGTCAAGGAACTGTCTAAAAAGAAATGCCTGCAAAAAAAGGACGATGGCACACTCTCCCTCACAGAGCAGGGCTGGCAGATCGCCCAGCAAATCTATGAAAAGCACCAGTTTTTTACTAGGCAGCTTATTGAAGCTGGTGTTCCTCATGATATTGCAGCACAGGACGCTTGCAGGCTGGAACACGTTATCAGTGAAATAAGTTTCAATAAATTAAAAGAAGTTGTCTGGACAAATACCCATGGATTTCCAAAATAGTTTAGTCCGTTTTATGTGGATGATGTGTTTTGGATATATGAGGAGGCGATGCGGTGCAGTTAAACACATCAACAGATTATGCGATCCGGCTGGTTCTTTACTTAGCGAAAGAATCAAAAACTGTATCCTCCTCTAAATTGGCTGCAGCTATCGGTGTATCTGCCAGGTATCTCCTTCAGATTGGCGCTAAACTACGGGATGCCGGTTTTATAGAAGTTACATACGGTGGGAATGGTGGATTCAACTTGCTTCTGCCTGCGACTAAAATTAGTCTATATGACATTGTCATTGTAATGGAAGGCAGTATTGTAAATAAATCTTTTCCTGAAGGTAAAGCGATGCAGGAAGAGTTCAAATTTCTTAATGCAGCCTACAAATATGTAAGTACTGTTCTGATTGACATTCTAAAAAGCATTACGATTGAAAGCCTACTTTCCCGGTCTGTAGAAGAGTGGCATTTGGCGTCGTACCAAAAGAATAAAGAATAGAAAAGGCCCAGAAGACAGCTATTTCATATAATGCAGTGATTGACAGCCGATACTGGGAAGATCCTTTTATATCACGATTACTATATCTATGCAGTTGTGTTCTCATGGTAATATACTGTGGTTTTTGAATGAATATATCTACGAGATGTCATGCAATACAAATGGTTCTATATCTGGCTCAGGCTGCACAAACCGTACCATCTTCTAAACTCTCTGCAGCTCTTGGAACTTCATCTCGATACCTGCTTCAGATTGGCGCTCGGTTGCGGGATGAAGGAATAGTTCGAGTTTCCTATGGGAACTCAGGAGGATATGTGCTGGCAAAGAGTCCTGACGAAATTACTTTATTTGACATTATCGTAATAATGGAGGGAAACGTACAGATTGGTGTTCAGTCTGTACAGAGAGAAACAAAAGTAAAATTCGATTTGTTAGACGCTGCATATGAACATGTCAATCAGGTTCTAACGACGTTCTTAGAAACAACGACGATTTCCCAGCTGTTATCAATAAGTGTGAGCCTCGTTTTCTTGAAAAGTTATAATCATACTATAAAAGGTTGACCTGAAAGTCAAAAATGACTTTTGAGTCAACCTTTTCTTTTCCTATTGCATCCCGCTTAAAATCTTGTTGACAAATCACATTGCTTGTGCTAATATATCACTGATATATATCAGTGATATATTCCAGAAAGGAGGCAACATGTGGAACTAACGGATACACAAAGGCGCATTCTTGAAGTTGGAAAACGAGAGTTTTTGGAAAAAGGCTTTAAAGATGCTTCCCTGCGATCCATTGTCAAAGAAGCCGGTTTTACCCAAGGAGCCTTTTATGGATATTACAACAGCAAGGAAGCATTGTTTGATGCGCTGGTCTCCCCGGCGGCCGACGAATTGATCGCTCAATTCAAGCAGGCGCAGCAAGCGCATTATGAATTGATTCCAGAGGATAAAGCGGAACAGAGTCGGGATTTATCTACCAGTTACCTGAATTATTTTATCAATTACATCTACGATAATTTCGATGCGTTCAAGCTAGTGATCTGCTGTTCCGAAGGAACCCGGTACGCCAACTATGTTCATGAGCTTGTAGAGCTTGAAGTGGAGCAGACAGAGGATTACTATGAGCAACTCCGGCAGCTCGGGAAATTGGAGGGTACGGTCAGCCGTAACCTTCACCATATGATCACAAGCGCCTATTTTACCGCCGTTTTTGAAACAGTCGCCCATGACATGACCCGGGAACAGGCGATTGGCTATGTCAATGAACTGGCAGTTTTTTTCAACTGCGGCTGGAACGGCCTTTTAAGGTTCGAATGAACCTTAAATTTTTGTACTTTGGTTAGTGAGGACTAACTTTTGAAAGGAGTTTTTATCATGAAGCAGAGCAATAAGTTACAGACCAGAGACTTTATTTCCGTAGGTATTTTTTCGTTGATTTATGCGGCGGTTGCCTTTGTCATTGGAGGTCTGGCGCAAATGACGCCAATCACCTTTCCCTTTATGCCAATGGTTGTCGCCTTGTTTACAGGTACAGTGTTCATGCTCTATGTGGCAAAGATTCCGAAGCGCGGGGCAATCATAATTCTGGGGGTCATTGCGGGGATTCTTCTATTTATTACAGGGATGTTCTGGATGATGTCTGCGTTCTTTATTGTGTTGGGTATAATCGCTGATTTTATCTGCGCGTCCGGCCAATTCAAATCCTTCAAAAAGAATATGGCAGCCTACTGCCTGTTCGCCTTGTCTCCGATGGGAGCGTATGTTCCTATGGCGGTCATGCCCGCACAGTTTGCCGAGTTCATGAGTAAAAAAGGCGACGTATCCTCTTTTGCAGGCGTTATTGATGCCATCGGTGCCCAATGGTGGGCAATTCCGCTGATGCTGCTGGGCACGGTCCTCTGCGCCTTGGCCGGTGGATATATCGGCAAAAAGCTGTTGAGAAAGCATTTTGAAAAAGCGGGGATTGTTTAAAATGAAACTGGATCCTCGTACCAAACTGTTTATTCTCGCCATTACAAGCGTGTCTGTTTTTCTGAATGGGAGCATAATTGTGGAATGTGTCTTTGTGGGGCTGCCGCTATTGCTTCTTTTCAGTGCGGGAAGATTCCGCAGCGCTTTAAAATATGGTGTTCTTTTTCTCGTGCTGCTGGCGGTTCAATTGTGGCTCGTTCCTGTCCTGCCTGTCAGTGCCGGAGGGATTGTCTATATGTTTGCCGTCTACATACGCAAGCTCATTCCCTGTTTTATGCTAGGGAGTTTTCTGATTTCCACTACACGAGTCAGCAAATTTTTGGCAGCGGTAGGACGGTTTCGCCTGCCAAAAGGATTTACCATTTCGCTTTCCATTACACTGCGGTATTTTCCTACCATGAAGGAGGAATGGAGCGCTGTTAAGGACGCTATGGCACTGCGTGGGATTCCGGTTACAGCGGGCGGTTTTCTCCGCCACCCTATGCGGACAATGGAATATGTCTATGTGCCAATGCTGGTTTCCGCCTCTAAAATTTCCGATGAAATTACTCAGGCGGCAATCACAAGAGGGATTGATCATGTGCAGCGCCGCACCTGTATAGAAACCGTGCATTTCCATATATGGGACGGAGTGGTTCTGGCATGTTACATCGGCATGGTTCTATTCGCTGTTTTAGCTGCGGTCAGGGGGTGGGCTTGATGGTCAGGCTGAACGATGTTTCTTTCTCCTACGATGGGCAGGAGGAGAACGGATTGCATCATGTCAGTGTGGAAATCCCGGACGGCCAGTGCGTCCTCCTCTGCGGGGAAAGCGGCTGCGGGAAAACGACAGTTACTCGTCTCATCAATGGCCTCATTCCGCATTTTTTCAGTGGCGAGCTAACCGGCAGAATATCGGTCTGCGGGTTGGAGGTGCCAAATTCGGAAATTGCAGAACTGTCCGACCATGTGGGATCTGTGTTCCAAAACCCGCGTACTCAGTTTTTCAATACGGATACGGATAGTGAAATTGTTTTTGGGTTGGAAAACCGTGCGCTTCCGCAGGAGCAGTTAAAGAAGCGGCTGGAAGAAACCTGCAGCGAACTACACCTGTCCAGTCTCCGCAGTCGGAATATCTTTGAGCTTTCCGGCGGCGAAAAACAAAAAATCGCCTTTGCATCTGTTTACGCCACACAGCCGGAAATTTTTGTGCTGGATGAACCGTCCTCCAACTTGGATTTGAAAGGAATTCTGGAACTGAAGCGGCTGCTCCAGATGGTTAAGTCACAGGGCAAGACGGTCATTGTTGCGGAACACCGGCTATGGTATCTGATGGAAGTGGCTGACAGAGTGCTTTATATGAGGAAGGGCCGGATCGTGCGCGATATGTCTGCTTCTGAATTTCAGACACTCACAGAACAGGAAGTTTCATCCATGGGGCTCCGCAACTGTGCTTTACCGCAGATCATGCAGATAGGGACCGGGATGAAGCCGGGCGGTAATACGCTTGCAGTGAAGGGCCTCAGAGTACAGCTGGGAAGCAGAGAGATATTGAAGGAAGTGAATTTTACTGCCCATGGCGGTGAAGTCATAGCGGTTACTGGTCAAAACGGTGTCGGCAAGACAACACTGGCCCGGACTCTTTGTGGTTTGCAAAAGTGCGGTGCGGGAACGATCTCTTTAAACGGACGCCCGCTTTCGGAGAAGCAACGAAAAGAGCGGTCGTATATGGTTATGCAGGACGTAGGCCATCAGCTGTTTACCGATAGCGTAGAGGCAGAATGCCGACTGGGTATGAAAACGGCGGATAACAATGCTGTCAATCAAGCGCTGGAATGGTTGGACTTGACGCCTTACAAAGATCGGCATCCTCTTTCCCTGTCGGGCGGACAGAAGCAGCGGCTTACCGTTGCAGTCAGTCTGGTTTGCGAAAAGAACCTGTTGATCTTTGACGAACCCACCAGCGGACTTGATCTGAAAAGTATGCTGGAGGTTGGCCGACTGGCAAGAGAACTGTCGGCACGCGGGAAAATCCTGCTCATCATCACACACGATTATGAGTTTATTCAAACCGTCTGCAGCCGGGTTCTGGTGCTGCGGGACGGAGAAATTACAGAAACGAAGCCAGGCGCATCCCAGCTTTGCCGCCTGGAGGAAATGATGGGAGTTGACTATGGAACAAAAGAAGAAAAATAATGCGTTCCGCTGGATTTTACGTTTTGTGGGACAATGCCGGGGATTGCTAACCGCTTCGGTGTTGCTGGCTATACTAGGTTCTGCCTGCGGTGTCATCCCCTACCTGGCGGTGACGCAAATCATCATCCGAATCCTTGGAAAGAACTACGAGCTGGCGCCGATTGGACTTCTGGCGCTCTTTGCACTGTTGGGCTATCTGGGCGGAACCTGGCTGAACACAGCCTCCACCATGCTCAGCCACCGCTCGGCGTTTACGATACTGAAAAATATCCGTACAGAGCTGACTGCAAAGCTTTCCCGGGTACCGATGGGAACCATTTTGGATACGCCTTCCGGAAACTTTAAGACGCTGTTGGTGGATACCGTAGAAAAACTGGAGCTTCCGCTGGCGCACATGATCCCAGAGCTGACAGCCAATATCTTAATCCCGGTGCTGATGCTCCTGTATATGTTTGTACTAGACTGGAGGATTGCCCTGATTTCCCTCATCACCATTCCCATCGGGCTGTTCTGCTATATGGGGATGATGAAGGACTATGAAAAGCGGTACAGTCGGGTTCTGACCGCAGGAAAGAACATGGATGCGGCCATTGTGGAGTATGTCGGCGGAATCGAAGTCATCAAGGCGTTCAACCAGAGCAGTTCCTCCTATGGAAAATACGCCGATGCTGTAAAAGAGAATGAAGCGGCCAAGGCCGCATGGTTCAAGCAGACCAACGGATTTTATGTGGCGGGTATTTCCATCATGCCCTCCTGCCTTTTGGGGGTGCTTCCCCTTGGAGCGTGGCTTTTTCAGGGCGGCAGTCTGACTGCGCCGGTTTTTATCGCCTGCATCATTCTTGCGCTGGGGCTTGTGAAGCCGCTCATTCAGGCGCTGCAATACACGGACAGTCTTGCGATGGTGGATTCCACTGTTCAGGAGATTGCCGGCATGTTGGAGGAAAAAGAGATGAGACGCCCTCTGGAACCGGTGCCGTTGGAAAACAGCAATATCTCCTTCCGGGAAGTCTCCTTTGGTTATGGGGATAACGAAGTGCTGCACCAGATCAGCTTCGACGCAGCCCCCTGCGGCATGACCGCAATCGTGGGGCCATCCGGTTCGGGCAAGTCTACGGTAGCGCGCCTGATCGCGTCCTTCTGGGAGGCGGACAGCGGAGAAGTACAAATCGGAGGCGTAGATGTGCGCAGGCTGCCCCTGAATCAGGTGATGGACATAGTATCATATGTGTCGCAGGACAATTTTCTCTTCCATCTTTCTGTAAAGGAGAACATTCGCATGGGCAGGCCGGACGCATCGGACGAGGAGGTCACAGCCGCAGCGAAACAGGCAAGCTGTCACGATTTTATCTCCGCGCTGCCTCAGGGTTACGACACCCTAGCGGGGGAAGGCGGAAGCAGCCTGTCAGGCGGCGAACGGCAGCGTGTTGCGATTGCACGCGCCATTTTGAAGAACAGTCCTGTGGTAATCCTGGATGAGGCCACAGCCTTCACCGACCCGGAGAATGAAGCGGTCATTCAAGCTTCCATCAATGAATTGGTGCGGGGAAAAACATTGATTGTAATCGCGCACCGCCTGTCCACCATTACAGCGGCGGATAAGATCCTGGTGATGGACAATGGGCGGATAGAAGCGGAAGGCACCCACGATGCGCTTTTGAAGGGCTGCCCGCTCTATCGGGAGCTATGGCAGGCGCACATCAGCGCGAAGGATACAAAGGAGGCGGCGTCCGTATGATTAAAATGATAAAGCGGCTGCTGAAGTTTTCCGGCAGCAAGAGAAACGACCTGCTGGCCTCTTTCATATTTAGCCTTCTGGATTCTGTTTTTGAGATGCTGCCGATTATGGCGATTTTGACCGTCCTTTCCGGTCTTCTTACCACAGCGGAGGGCGGCGTCATGTCGGCGTCTATCATTTGGATTTCATTGGGTATTATGATCATCAGCATTGCGGGGCGCATTTTCTTTAACAACCTGTCCTGTGTCAAGCGGACCCTGGGCAGCTTTGCCATGTGCGCCCAGAAGCGGTTGGAGATTGGCGAGCATATGAAGCGCGTCCCCATGGGATATTTCAGCAAAAACCGGCTGGGTGAAATCGCTGCCGCTGCGACTACCACCCTTGGAGACATTGAGAACAATGCGGTCGCCGTATTGGAACGGGTGGCCGGCGGATTTATCCACGCCATTGTGATCGGGGTATGGCTGCTGTTTTATGAATGGCATATTGGTCTGCTGATGTTTGCGGGCCTTGCCGTGTCCATGCTGGTTTATGCCGGCATCCAAAGAGCCGCCAAACGCCTTTCCCCCCGGAGGCAGGCGGCACAGGCAAATCTTGTGACCTGCTTTTTGGAATACATACAAGGCATGGGCGTTGTGAAAGCTTTCGGCTTGGGGGAGCGTTCCGGCAAGGCGGTCAATCAGGCGATTCATGAAAGCGCGGAGGCTAATATCGCTTTGGAGAGCACCTTTTCCTCGCTGACCGGCGTTTATCAAACCGTATTCAGGCTGAGCAGAGCCGCCATTCTCGTTGTCGCGCCTTACTTGCTTCTGGGCAGAGAGATTACGCCGGTCAAGTGCCTGCTCCTGCTGGTATCCAGCTTTATGATCTATTCCAGTGTGGAACTGGTGGGCAGCATGGCGTCGGTTGCCAGAGTTATCGATGCCTCCCTAGACCGGATTGAAGCCGTTATGGACACCCCCGTGCTGGATGAGCATGGTTCAGATATTACCCCGGAGCGCTTTGATATTGAACTGCAGAACGTCTCGTTTGCTTATGGACGGGAAGACGTGCTGCATGATATCACAATGACCATCCCGGAGAAGACGACCTGCGCCGTGGTCGGGCCCTCCGGTTCCGGCAAGTCCACACTGGTGAGCCTTGTTGCGCGCTTTTGGGATGTGCGTGAAGGGAAAATCAGCATAGGTGGGCACGATGTGCGGGATTACACCTGTGACAGCCTGTTAAGAAATTTTTCCATTGTTTTTCAGAATGTATACCTCTTTGAAGATACGGTGGAAAACAACATCAAGTTCGGCTGCCCGGAGGCGACGCATGAGCAAGTGGTAGAGGCGGCAAAAAAAGCCCAGTGCCATGATTTCATTTCAAAGCTGCCGGGCGGTTATGAAACGCTGGTGGGAGAAGGAGGAGCGTCTCTCTCCGGAGGTGAGAAACAACGTATTTCTATCGCCCGCGCCATCCTGAAAGACGCTCCTATCATCATTTTAGATGAGGCGACCGCATCGGTAGATCCCGAAAATGAGCGGGAACTGCAGTCTGCCATCTCTGAACTGACAAGGGATAAGACCATCATCATGATCGCCCACCGTCTCTCCACGGTCCGGAATGCGGACCAAATTATTGTGCTGGAGCAGGGACGGATCGTACAGCAGGGAACGCATCATGAACTCATGAAACAGGACGGCCTGTACCGGCGGTTTGTAGGACTGCGGCAACAGGCATTAGGCTGGAAGCTGCAAGAATCAAAGAAATAAAGGAGAATCAAAAATGGAAAACGCAAAGAAATGGTCTGTAAAAGACGTTATTACACTGGTGCTGATGACTGTGTTGCTCATTGTCATTCAGCTGGGGATCAACATGGTCTGCATGGTAAATGATTTTGTCAGCATGGTTCTTTCCGTAGGCATTACCATGCTTGTCTGCGGGCCTGTTTATTTTTTGATGGTAAACCGTATCCGCAAGCGGTTTGTTTCACTGGTATACATGACGCTGCTGGGCCTTGTCTTTCTGATGATGGGCAATTGGTTTTTACTCCCATGGTTTATCGTGGTGGGAGTCCTTGCGGAAATCATCCTGTGGAAAGGGATCACGCCAAACCGTCTGACTGTCTCTTGGACGGTTTCCAGCCTGTTATACAACGGGGTAAACCTGCTTCCTGTTTGGTTTTTCTGGGATGCCTATTACAGCTTTGCGATTGCCAGCGGTATGGAGCAGAGCTATATCGACGCTTATGTTCAGTATTATACAGCGCCGGGCTGGGTGATTTTTATCCTGATTTTTACCATGCTCTGCGGATTCCTGGGCAGCCTGATCGGACGGAAGCTGATTCAAAAGCATTTCAAAAAAGCGGGAGTTCTGTAAATGCGGGAAACAGCCTTATCCGTTCCGGTAAAAGCGTGGGCGGTGGCCTGCGCCATCCTCGGGGTATCGCTTACCGCAAACACCTTGCTTACTTTCCTTCTTGCGCTGCTTGCTTTCTGCCAGTTGCTATTTGAAAGGCGGTGGCGGCTTTGCCTGACTTTCGGCGCTTTTTATCTGGTGCTGGTACTTCTGCTATATCTGATCCGCTTTCACGGCCTGCATATGGTGGTTTTCTCAGAGTTCTATGTGCTGATGTTTTACAATCTCATGCCGGTATTCCTGGCTGCGTGGAATCTTATTACCACGCCGCCAGGACAGCTTTCGGCCGCTCTGTCGAAAATCCATATCCCCACCCCGGTTATCTTAGGGTTGCTGGTGGTGTTTCGGTTTTTTCCAACCATGAAGGCAGAACTGAAGGGGGTTCGGCAGTCCATGAAGAACCGAAGGCTGACCGGACCAGTGCAGGTGCTCCGCCATCCTGCCGTTACCTGCGAATATGTATTGGTTCCTCTGTTGCTGCGCTGCCTGCAGACCGCAGATCAGCTTTCCGTATCGGCGATAGCGCGAGGTGCTCAGGCGCCAGGAGTACGGGGAAGCTACTATGCCAGAAAAATGCATGCGGCTGATTTCCTTTGGCTGGGGATATGGACGATTGGAACCATCCTGTTTTTCATAATAGGAGGGATAAAGTGATCCGGTTTGAACATGTGAATTTTCAATATGCTGGCTCCGAAACAGGCGTGACCGATATTTGTCTGCATGTCCGAAAAGGTGAATGCGTAGTATTGACCGGCCCTTCGGGGAATGGAAAAACCACCTTAATCCGTCTAGTAAACGGTCTTGTTCCCGCTTTTTATGCGGGCCAGTTTTCCGGCTGTATTCAGATTGACGGAAAAGACAGGAGCGGCGAACCCCTTTGGAAACGTGGAAAGACGGTAGGCAGTGTGTTCCAGGATCCGGGCAGCCAGTTTTTCTCCTCTGAAATGCCGGGAGAAGTCGCTTTCAGTTGTGAAAATTACGGCTTTCCCCATGAAAAAATCGTTCTTCAAACAGACGCCGCTATCAGAAGGTTTCATCTGGAGCATTTGCGCAGCCGTCCCCTCGACGTGCTCTCCAGCGGGGAAAAACAGCGTACAGCCGTGGCCTCTGTTTATGCCATGAATCCTCCCATTTATGTCTGCGACGAGCCTACCGCGAATCTGGATGGGAAAGGTATTGAAGAGCTGCGTGAGGTCCTGCAAAGCTTAAAGCAGGAGGGTTGCACGCTGTTGATTGCGGAACATAGGCTTTCCTGGCTGATGGATTTGGCGGATCGGTTTGTGTATATCCGGGACGGAGCCACTCAGTGGGAGCGCACATCCGAACAAATGCGTCGGCTCTCCCCTGAAAACCTGGAGCAGCTGGAGCTTCGCGCCGTGCAGCGGCATGGGGTTTCCAGGCTTTCCTCACCTGTCGGCATGAGCACACCCATTCTCTCTCTGCAGGGCCTCTCCTGCCGACGGGGAAACCATGTCATTTGGGAGGGTTTGAACCTTGCGGTCTGGGTGGGGCAAGTCATCGCCATCACCGGACACAACGGGGCAGGAAAAACAACATTGGCAAAAATCGTCGCCGGTTTGGAACGCCCGTCCAAGGGCGGCATTTTCCTTCACGGCCGAAAAGCCAGCCCGGCACAGCGACGGAAATGCTGCTGGTACAGCTCCAACGACACCGGCACGCAATTTTTTACAAACAGTGTAACCGAAGAACTGCTTTTGGGGGTTTCCAGAACGGAGGAGCGTTTGGAGAAAGCCAGAAATCTGCTGAAGAGATTTGGACTTTACCCTTACAAAGACGCGCACCCGGCCGTTCTGTCCGGCGGACAGAAGCAGCGCCTTTCCATTGCCTGCGGGCTTTTATCTGGCAGGGAGATTTTGCTGCTCGATGAACCGACGTCGGGGCTGGATGGCGGGAACATGCGGAAAATCGCCTCTTCACTAGCGGAGGCCGCGGCTGAAGGGAAAACTATACTGGTGATCACCCATGACGAGGAGCTGATTGAAGCCTGCTGTGATTTCCGCTGGGAACTGAATGGATGAAAATTTTGGGCACTGTAAAGTAAAAATGAAAAAGTAGAACCCGAAAGCACAGAAAAGCACTACGCAACGAGCAGAAGCTCGCGCTTACGCTTTTTGGACAGATGAAGGCCGGCGCACTGAGCTGGGGTAAGGTTGTTCAAAGCGGAATGAGGGCGGACGAAGTTGTAGAAAAAGATGAACATGGAAATGAGGTTGTTGGCAGAAGCAAACGAGGAAAAGCCCTGCTTGGTTTTGTACCATGCCTTGAACTGCTTGTTGAAGCACTCTATGAGGTTGTTGGTAATGTCGTCGTGGAAGCTCTCCACACGGATGTGCTGAACCCCACGCAGCGTCTTAACAGGCATCCGGTAGGCAAAGTAACGGTCGCTGACAATAGCCCCCGGCGAGCCTAAAGGTTTCACGGCTTCCAGTATGGTAAAAGCCTGTGGACTATCCCTGTGGCGGTCCAGATGAAAACCGAGAACAAAGCGGGTCTCACTGTCCAAAATGAGCCAGAGGTAGTATTTCTCGCCCAGTATCTTCACAACAGTTTCATCGGCGTGCCACTCGTCAGAGTTGAAATTGAGCGCCGGAATGAGCTGTATAGCCATGTTTTGGAACATCGGGGCGAAGTTAGTACACCAGTTACTGATGGTCGTATGGGATACCCGGACATTCATCACGGTACGCAAAATCAGAGCGATGTTGCGAAACGAGTTTTTGCCCAGGTAGAACATGGATAAGGCCATGAGGATTACATGGACGGGATAGCGCATCCGCTTGAAATCCGTCTTACCGAACAGTTTGGACATGGATGGGGCAGAAATGGCCGTAGGCTTTGGTACAAACACAGAATGGCGGCATTTTTTGTCGGAGCAGGTATAGTGGGCGTAATGCTCTCTGTCGTGATGCAGGAAGGTTGCTTTCCCGCAAACTGGGCAGGCAGGGTAATTCTTCGTTCGTGTGTAAACGCGCTCAGGTGTCTCAGGCGCCCATTGATGTCCGCACTTTTTGCACTGATACTTTTGATGACCATGAGCATCTTTTCCGTAGCGATAAAAGTCCGTTTTGTTGTTGCACTTCGGGCAGCATACTTGGTATAATTTTGCCATGAGGACTCGTCTCCTTTCTGGGAGTACTTTGTGTTTGTGGTAAAACCATTGTACCAGAAGGGCTGACGGGTCCTCAACTTTCATTTAACTTTACAGTCCGAAATTTTGAGAAGGGAGGCTCCCTTATGTGTTTAACTGCTTCAATGGAGGACTATCTGAAGACAATCTTTATCCTTTATCGGGAACAGGGTTATGCCCGCTGCGTAGATGTTTCAGAATATATGGGCGTCACTATGCCGTCCGTGAGTCGGGCGGTAAAGGAACTGATAAAAGCGGATTACCTGATGAAAGAAGCGAACGGCACGCTTTCCCTGACCATGGCAGGAGAAAAGGTTGCCGAAAACGTATATGAACGCCATTGCTTTTTTCGGGAAAAGTTGCTTGCGGCAGGTGTTGATCTTCAAACAGCGGAAAAGGATGCTTGTAGGATGGAACACGGCATCAGCGAGGAATCCTTTCGGAAAGTGAAAAAGGCGCAGAAATCATGAAATGGAGAAAGGATAACGGAACGTGCAGATGAATCAATCTACAGACTATGCAATACAAATGCTTCTATATCTGGCTCAGGCTACACAAACCGTTCCTTCTTCCAAACTTTCTGTAGCTCTTGGAATTTCATCCCGATATTTATTGCAGATTGGAGCGCGATTGAGGGATGCAGGCCTACTTCAAGTATCCTATGGGAACTTTGGAGGTTATGTACTCACCAAGTCGCCTAAGGAAATTACGTTGTTTGAAGTGGTTGATTTGATGGAAAAAAGAACACTCTCACAAAAACATTTTTCAACAGCGCAATGTGAAAAGAGTTTTTCCACACTTGAAACAGCATATGAGTACATAAGCGTTACAACAGAAAAAATAATGAAAAGCATAACCTTTGAAAGTATTTTAAAGCACCAAACAGATCAATGGTATTTGGCAGAATATTGTCTGTAAAACAAAAGAAACAGGAGCGGTTCTCACGCAAACCGCTCCTGTTTCTTTTTATAATCACAAATTATGTTACTCCTTCCATGAAAGAGTAATGTATCTCAGTGTAGTTTTCCGGCCGTTGTTTGGTAAGTTCTAGGAGTTCAAAAGCCCAGATTCCTACGTTTTCATAGCCGACATTACCCGGTGAGTTGTAAAAATCTCCACCACCCCGTCCATTGCCGCAGGCCGTGAGAAGTGGGAGTGGATTTACACAATAACCAGCCCAGTTTCCTTCTTTCACGGTACACCTTTCAATATAACGGCCTAAATCAAGGTATTCCTTTTGGTCATGGTTAACCAAGAATAGTTTTTTTGTTTCAGGATTTACGATGTTCAGATCGCTGAAGCTATAGGATGATGGCGGGATTTTTTCCTTTTTTTCTTGCTCACCCCAGACATCACTATAATACTCCATGAATTTCTCGAATGATAAATGTCGGGTATAGTTTTCCCCACAATTTTCATAATCATCGTTGGAATAATCGCCAATCCAGGCAACACGGCGTGGCTTGCTCAGAATTCTTGAATAGACAGCATTCACGAAATCATTTCCAATCCAGGAGTGTTCCATTAACTTCAGGCCGCATCCATATTGATGGCTGTCAAAAGCCACGCTGCTTCCATCCGGAAAAATAATGATAGGTTGATAATATTGTCCCATATAAATAACTCCTTTCGAAAAAATGGCGCCGGAAAAATCCGGCGCTTGGTTGTTCCTGTTAAAGATAAAGGCAAGATTAAGTCATTGTGCGCAGTTAGATATGACAATCAACAATTGTCATATACCAGCCGTTTGTGATGGCTGGTTTTATGAATCGCTCATAATAATCCAGCTTCCAACTATGTTTTTCATCCGGTGTTTCAGAAGACATACCAAACCACCCCATATCACCTGACGCGTGCCAAACTCCGTCCGGTGTCAGCACGGCATAGGTATGAAAACAGCTGTTCTGTTGGATATAATCTCGTTCTGTAGGGTAGCAGCGGCGCAGGTACTCTTCTTTATAAGGCCCAGAAGTCAGCATTTTTTCATAAGGAGTGAGTTTGGCAATATTCTGCTTTCTCATCTGCTCAAAATCAATGTCAGCTACATAGGCCGCATCATAGTTTCCGGAGGATGGAGTCATCAGCCCAGGTGAACCACGGCTGCCTGTTTTGCCGGGTTTTAAAAGAAGCATTCCGTGCCAGCGTCCACCAACCTCATACCAATCCCATTTGCTGTTTGGATTGCATGTGGAAAGCAGGTTGCCGTCTTCATCGATGTCATCTTCCTCATAGCCTTCAATGGCTTCCTGATAGAGTTCTTCATCAGATCGCTTCATGAGTTCCGGAAGCTTCTTCAGATATTCAATATGAGAGGGGTTTGCCCCCTTTTCATATTCGGAGGGATGTGCTCTCCATTCTGCATACCGGGTTTCAAAGATACTTTGCATCTGGCGACGAGTTTCTTCAATCAATTCGCTTTTCGTCATGTCGATATAGGGTTCCACACGATTTCCCTCGAAAAATGGATCCATGATTTCATCCAGATTTGGATTCTCGTCTAAAGTGAAAATCGCCAAATTAAAATGGCTCATTTTGATTCTCCTTTCGGCTTTAATGTTTTATGTGAACGGGCAGTCTTGCCCGGAATACAGGATAGGGCCTCTGCTATGCAGAAGTATCTATGTAAAAACAACCGCGTCTCACAATGAAACGGTCGTTGTTGCCGCAATAAAAAAAGCGTTCAAAGATTTTCATCTCTGAACGCTTTGTGGGGAAATTATCCCAATGTTAACTTTCTAATGTGGTTCGGACATTTCGGATAAAACAAAAAATGCCCAAAGGCAATACACCTCTGGGCACTGTGAAAACACTGATACTGTAGATTGGCGGAACCAACTTTGATACTTATGGAATAAGTATATACCTTTTTTGCGTGGATTTCAAGGTTTTGCATAATCTACTTCAGACAGCGATTTCAGTTGCACGAAAGCATCTTTTCAAAGGAGTCAATGGATTCTTGTGGTTTATTCATGGGTCTCTGACTTCAAAACGCCCAGCACAACAAAGCGGGCATTGCTGAACTCATAACTGCAGGTGGATAAAGTAAGGATCTTTTCGCCAATGGATGGCCTGACAGTGCTTGTAAAGGTAGAACGATCTATGGCGTCTGCCATCCAGGTCTCCCAAGTTAATTCATCATGAAACCCTACATCCCAGGCATCATCTTTTACATTGGTAACATAGCCTGCGAAAAGCTCTAATATATAGTTTTGGCTTGGTGTTATCAGCATCATGTTGGGGTGCATCTCATAATAGTCCTGGTTCTTATATCCGTCTATAGAAGAGAGCATACTGCCGTTCTGCATGTGATGCCCATAGATGATAGAGTGAGTATCAGAAAAATCACTTGCCACTCTGCTGTCCAGAAACAGACAACCATTTACATTGTAAGTCCCATCGAAAAGATGCTTTAGGTAGTAGGAGTTGTCATTTCCCTGAACGACTGGATAATTGATTGGTGTATCCTCACAATAAAGCCACCCCACAATATCCGGATTGACCTGTCGCAGCGCGGCGAAATCAACTTCGGGCCAGTCTGGGGAGTCTTCCTGTGTATTAGGAGGCTCGCTTTCATTCGGTACTCGTTCTGGAACTTCTTCAGGCAGAACGATATAATCTTCAAGACCGGTGTACAGATCATTTCCCTGCCGGCTTTCATTCCAGTATTGGTACAGCTGCCAACCTCCTACACCTAAAAGAACCAGGAAGCAGCAGGATATCAGAATCAAAATAATCTTTTTCATTGGCTTTCCTCCCGATATGCATTTGCCAGTTTGTAGAAGGTGCCTCGTTTTAGCCCCAGTTTCTTCATGGCAGCAACTGCTGTCAGCTCTCCCGCCTTCCACTGCTGGTAGATTTCAGACCAGTTTGGCGGATAGCAAGTCGCCGGCCGCCCCATATGCTTTCCCTTTTCTTTGGCGGCAGCGATTCCCTCTGCCTGGCGCTGCCGGATGGTCAGGCGCTCCTGCTCTGCAATACTGGCCAGCACTTCGATTAGGATATTGTTAATCATCTCAAATACCCATTCCTGTCCATTGGGAAGCTCCAGCATGGTAGTAGGAAGATCTATGACCCGCACACGGATGTGCCGGCTCTTGAAATACTCCAGTTCCTGCTTAATATGTTCTTTATTGCGGCTCAACCGGTCCAGCGATTTGATGATCAGCGTATCGCCATCCCGTAGCATAGTGTTTTTAAGAGCCAGATAGCCATTCCTCTCCAGAGATGCGCCGCTGGCCTTGTCTGTTATGATATCCCGTTCCGCAACACCGCAGTCCAGCAGCGATTTGAGCTGCCGGTCCAGATGTTGTTCTTTAGTGGATACTCTGGCATATCCGTATGTCTTTTTCATTTGCGTCCTCCTCGTCCTGAAAAACGTCCGTAAAGGTGGTTTGAATTTTGGATATATCCATAAATAAAAACGAATAGTTTTTGGACGGAGAAATACCCGTCTTTCACAGGTAATTCACCTATCCAACAAGGTACACCTTTACAGCTTATTATATTACACAATCCAGGCAGCCTATTTGCAAAAAGAATGGATGGCGAGAGGCCTTTCAGAATAAAAGGGTTGATAATATTCCCGCAAGTGAATATAATAGTAGTATGAGAATTTGGAGGTATGCGTACATGAAATATATGTCCACATCGGAAGCGGGACAGAAATGGGGTATCTCAAAACGGCGTGTGATTGTGCTGTGCAAGGAAGACCGCATCCCCGGCGCACAAATGGCCGGACGGAATTGGATTATTCCGGAGGATGCAAAGAAGCCCACCGATGCCCGAATCAAAAGCGGAAAATATATCAAGCGAAATCAGGAGGAAACGAAACATGGCAGTGCCAACAAATATTAAAACCCTGCTCTCCGGCAACGTGGTGGAATGGGCCAGAATTGAATTTAAAGAAACATGGGACGCAGAGGCTTCGCTGAAAACCATTTGCGCCTTTGCGAATGATATTGATAACTGGGGTGGCGGCTACTTGGTGATTGGTGTCAGGGAACAGGATGGCCGTCCGCAGTTTCCACTGCAGGGCGTACCAACTGAGAAGATAGACGGGTATCTCAAAGACATGTTGAACAAGTGCCGGCGGATCCAGCCGGAGTATATGCCCATTGTGGAAGTGGTAGATTACGAAGAAAAGAAATTCATCGTTGTGTGGGTACCTGGCGGCAACGCACGCCCGTATTCCTCCCCGAAGACGATGGCAAAGGACAGCAAGGAGCGAATTTACTATATCCGCAAGATGTCCAGCACCATCGTTCCCTCCGAAACTGAAAAGCGGGATCTTTATAATCTCGCCAACAATATCCCCTTTGATGATCGGGTGAACCATGAGGCAGAACTGACGGATCTGAACATCACCTTGATGCAGAGTTATCTGAAAGAAATCGGCAGCTCCCTATACCGGGAATCCAAAAACATGGAATTTGTGGACCTATGCCGGAGCATGAACATCGTCAGCACTTTGCCGGAATACGTGAAACCGAAAAATGTGGGTTTGATGTTCTTCAGCTTGGAACCGGAGCACTTCTTCCCCTATGCGCAGATTGATGTCGTGGAATTCCCGGACGATACCGGCGACAGCATTCGGGAGAAAACCTTCAAAGGTCCTCTGCACCAGCAGCTGCGGGAAGCGTTGCTTTATATAAAGAACAGTATCCTGCAGGAACAGGTTATCAAAGTGGACGGAGTCGCGGAAGCAAGGCGCTTTTTCAATTATCCCTATGCGGCAGTAGAAGAGGCCTTGTCCAACGCCGTCTATCATAAAGGCTATGACGAGCGTGAGCCCATCGAGGTTCGGGTGGAGCCAGACCGGATTATCATTGTCAGCCATCCTGGTGCAGACCGGTCGATCAGCGCAGAGGGACTGCGGGAATTCAAGGCTTACAGCCGTCGGTACCGGAACCGCCGTATTGGCGAATTCTTAAAGGAAATGCACCTGACAGAAGGCCGTAATACCGGATTTCGGAAAATCCGCAACGCTCTGCGCAACAACGGATCTCCGGAGCCTCTGTTTGAGACTGATGAGGAACGTACCTATTTCTCTACGACACTTTATATCCATCCGGATTTTGAAAAATCTAAAATGGCCGTCCGTGATGGTAATGATGGTAATCGTGATGGTAATGATGGGCTGACTGAAATTGAGACTGCCGTATTCAATGAAATCAAGAATTCTCCTAAACTATCTGCACAGTGTATAGCTGACAGAATTGGTGTGTCAAAGCCCACAGTGGAAAGAGCGCAGAGAAAACTGAAGGAAAAGGGGTTTATCCAGCGTCAGGGGTCTACCCGAGGTAGTTGGATTCTATTGAGGTAAAGGAGGCGATCAAATGGCAAGGCAGTATAAGCTGGCCAGAAAGATGAAAGGGATCGCCTTGACTGCGGCGGCCAAAGAATTGGGCGTTACGCAGCCCACACTCAGCGGATGGGAAAGCGAACGGAAAACCCCTTCCATCGAAGGGCTGATTCGTATGGCAAAGTTTTACGGGGTAACAACGGATTTCCTGCTGGGGCTGACTGCTGACAATGATCCGCGCCCAGACTGGATACAACCAATTGCCCCGAAGATCCTCCCGGTTCTCCACGAAACGCCGGTCTATGTGCCGGAAAAGGGATGGGCATTCGTGGATGCGGTAGATAGACAACTGCGTTTTGCAAATGGCGATTTATTGTCTTTCTCGGATGTGAACAACGCATATCTTCTGCCGCCGGCATATACGCTTACCAATCCACCGGATAGGCTACCTTTGAGGAAAAATGAGGTTGTTTCATTGGACGAGGTCTGGGTGGAGCCGATTTCTTCGGATACCTATCTTAGGGAACAGTTGCGGGGCTGGTATCGGGTGAAAGGGAACTATGCAGAAAATGAAGCTGGTCAGCGGTTTCATCTGGACTTCTATGGTGCCAAATGGCTGGCGTTTTCGGACAAGGAGTAAATGCAGCCAAAGCATACAGGATAGAAAGAAAAATAGCTGGCAGAAATGTTTCTGTCAGCTATTTTTTTGCTTAGTAAATGAAACAAGGAGATTAACAATTGCGGTAGTCTTCGCCACTGTATAACATATTATGAGTTGCTTCTTCGTCTATATGGAGTCGTACAATACGCGTTTTTCCATCAACAGGATAAGAAAATTTTACCGTTGAACTGCTGTTGCGAACAGAATCAAAGTCATAAACCCTGCAGCCGTTTGGACAAAGGATATAAGGCTTGCTGTTTTCATCCTTTTCCAAATAATAACCCCGTGGTAAGCGGTACATATTTACTGTGAAATCCTCGCCGCCAATTGGCGACAGAGAATCATAGCCGTCGTTACCACAGGTAAATACTTTAATAAGCATGATTCGTACACCTCACTTTATTCCCGTATGGGAATATTATAACACAAAAGAACGCAGCATAAAAGAGGAAAGCGTGCTGATTAGGTGATTTTTCCATAATTGCGCTTGAAAAAATGGGACAAAGATGCTATAGTATAAATGTCAGTATCAGCATTGCTATTGAGCGATGACAGTTTTCAGGTTACACAGCGTCTGAGAGAGTTTTCTTTCAGACGCTTTTTTGTTTTCATGTCTTCTGCTTCTGTTATAGAAGCACAGGATTGGAAAGATGGGAGTATATTCTCCTATCCATAAAAATTCTTGGCTTTTTGCCATAAGAGCACGCAGGGAACGACTGTTCTTTGCGTGCTTTTTTTATATAGATTGGAGCCCTCGGGTTCCCCCAACCTTTGTATCGGGGAGCCTTTCGGCATTCCCGTGTATATAGATAAAATCGCGCAGGAATGCAGAAAGGAATTGCCTATGATTGTTTATTTGAATGCCGGAACTGCCGAAAAGGTTCTGATGAAACATCACACTCCGGCAAAACCGAAAGATAGTAGAGAAATTCGGACGTTGGATATCCTCATTTTGCAGAGGAAGAGTTCCTCTCAGGACAGAAAAAGCGAGGTGATAGCATGCTGAAAAGCGGAAAATATCTCGCTGAGCACAATAACAGTATATTCGATCAGTACCGAATTGTCATGTCTGTAAGAGAAACAGAGAAATCGTACATTTTTGAGTTGCTTGAGTATGTGAGCCACTATGGTCCAGCTCAGATAGACATGTTATTTGCCAAGAGTAAGCGTGTCGTAATTTCCAAATCCCGGGGCGGCCATGCGATACGTATATGGAGTGACCATGACTTTACTTTTTATCCATTTCAATACGGAATCCCGTTCTACTTTGAATGGATCGGAAAAGACGGTGATGTGGAAGGAAGTGATGCTCATGGCTAAAGAAAAGCCACATAAAACCGCACTGGTCGATGAAATCAGGAATCTAGGATATTCGCAAGGGTTGAACCATGTCTTCACTACTTTTCTGGAGATTACAGCAAATTCTATCGCAGCTCAGATGGATCCGTTAAACGCCGAAGAACGTGAGAACCGGTATAGGAAAATGGTATCCGGGATGGATTCTAAAACCCTCAACTGCTATGCGCGTATGTTTGCTCTGCTCGCTCTTACGACTTATGAACATGAAGAGGATCCCTGTGATATTCTTGGGGACATTTACCATGAACTTCATTTAAACAATGAGTGGAACGGGCAGTTTTTTACTCCGGATCATATTTGCCGTATGATGGCGGAGCTTATTAACCCTGTAGGTGAATGCTCTGGAGCGAAGGAGCCTATTACAATCAATGAGCCTACTTGCGGTTCGGGAGTAATGGTAATTGGCGCAGTATGGGAAATGAAGCGGAAAGGGTTTGATTTTCTGCACAGGAGTTTCTTTGTTGCCCAAGATATCGACATCCGCTGCGTGTGGATGTCGTATATCCAACTCAGTCTGTACAGAATTCCGGCAGTAGTCATTCATGGAAACACCTTAACTATGGAAGAATGGTCATGGTGGTATACACCAACAGCGGCTGTTCCCTTTGCAAAAGAAGACTGCACTGACAACAGCGCTGAAGAAAGGATGTCGAAAAGTGGATGATACAAAAATCAATTTAGACAATGTGACTTTTTCAGATTTACGGATTCATTACAGGACTGGGCGTGCTTATCTAATAAGGCAAGAGGGCAGAACAAAGACTTATGGCTATCGGAAAGGTATGCAGACAGATCTAGGAGACCTAGAGGAAAATACCTGGGTACAGCTGGTCTCTGGTTTGATTCAAACAAGTGGGGAACAGCAGCTGCAGAAGGACCTGTTGGAATGGGAGCAAGAGCATAATTATTGCCACAATTCCCGAAAAGAGATGGAAATCCACGTACTGGAGCTTTACACGGATAGGATTTTTGATAATCCACTCTGGGTCGATTATATCCCGTTTAACCGCAAATACAGACCGGAGGTTTTGGCCTCTGCCAAGCTGGTTTGGATTCAAACGGAATGCTGCAAAATACCTGCACAGATCACTCAGGAACAGCTGGAGAAAAACACCAGTAATACTTACGGGGTTCCCTGTCCTCTTTGTGGCCGATGGTCTGCGTTTCACATCTGCCCACCCGAGGAGGTGAGTGAAGGTGGATAAGCTTTTTATCATTGTAAAAGGCGGTAGAGTCGAAGAAGTTTACAGCACAAAAACATTAACTGAACTGTATACAGAAATTCTCGATTTTGATTCTATAGACAGAACCGAAGCGGAAGAAAAAGCTCTCCAGTTCCGATATGACGCGGTTCGGGAATTGATGTACAGAGTTGTTTGAAAGGAGGTCGCGCATGATTGCGAATAACAACAAATCAAATTTGGAGCGTATGCAAGTATTGATCGAGCAGCTCCACAAAGCGGATATCGCCTACTATCGGGATGATGCTCCTATTATGTCAGACCGGGAATATGACCTTTTGATGGACGAACTGAAGGGCATCGAAAAGAAAACCAGTCTGGTACTATCCGGATCCCCTACCCAGAAAGTTTCCGGAGAAATTCTGGAGGAACTGACACCAGTGCGCCACACCAAACCCATGCTGTCAGCAGACAAGACCAAGTCTGTGGAAGACCTGATCCGGTTTGCATCAAAGCAAAAGGTATTGCTCAGCTGGAAGATGGATGGGCTCACTTTGGTTCTGCGTTATGAAAACGGCGAACTGAAGCAGGCAATCACCCGCGGTAGGGATGGAATCATTGGTGAAGATGTGACCCACACGGTTCGCACGTTCCTGAATGTTCCTCTCTCCATACCGACACAGGAATCCTTTGAGGTCCGCGGTGAAGGCGTCATTTCATGGAAAAACTTTGAGAAAGTCAATCTCAGTCTGGAAGGAGACTATACCCACCCCAGAAATTTAGCGGCCGGCAGCGTGCGGAAGCTGGATGCCAGCGAAGCAAAGAAGCGGATGCTGGAATTTTGGGCTTTTGAGCTGGTCAGCGATCATTTGGAACCTGACAGTAAACTGGCACAGCAGCAATTCCTGCAGGCCAATGGCTTTTCTGTCGTTCCTTTTGTATTCCTGAACGCTATACGAGATGAGAATACGATCCAGGACGCCATTGAAGGCTTTGAACCGAAAGGCTTCGCTTATCCGGTGGACGGCCTTATCATGGAGTATGATGACATTGCTTATGGAAAGAGTCTTGGTGCCACAGGCCATCACGAAAACCGGCTTATTGCTCTGAAGTGGAGCGACGAACTTTATGAAACCCGGTTCCGCGGCCTGGAACTAGCAACGACGAGAACTGGTATGGTGAGCATCACCGGTCTGTTCGATCCCGTTTCCATTGACGGTGCTACCGTCAGCCGTGCCTACCTGCACAATCTGGATATTCTGGATGCGTTTCAGTTTGGCGAGGGAGATCGGATCAAGGTCTATAAGGCGAACATGATTATCCCCCAGATTGCCAAGAACGAAACCATGAGCAATACCTATCAGCTGCCAATGCACTGCCCCTGCTGTGGGGAACCATTGGTAGTCAGAAAAACAACAGGCGGTACCCGGCAGCTCTTCTGTGAAAATCCCTATTGTACTGCCAAACTGGTCCAGAAGTTCGCCCATTTTTGTGAGAAAACCCGTATGAACATTGAAGGCCTCTCAGCGACTACGCTGGAGAAATTCATTGGCCACGGCTGGATCCACAATTTTGGCGATCTGTATGACTTGGCGCAGCACCACGATGAAATTGTACAGACAGAGGGCTTTGGGGAAAAATCCTACCAGCGGTTGCAGGCATCCATCGAAAAGAGCCGTCATTGTACTCTAGCAAAATTTATTGCCGGTCTGGGTATCCCCATGGTAGGCAGACATGCCGGCCGGGATTTGGACCGGTATTTTCACGGCTCCTGGGATGCCTTTGAGCAGGCAATTCAGGAAGGTTTTGATTTCACGCAGCTGACCGATTTCGGGCAGACCATGCACAGTAACATTTACTCCTGGTACGCGGATGAAGAGGAAGCAAAGCTTTGGCGTCCGCTGCTGGAGAAAGTATCATTTATCAAGGAGGATTCTACTATGATGAACAACACAAACAATCCCTTCGCAGGAAAAACGGTGGTTGCCACGGGTAAACTGGAAGGTTACACACGAGACGGCATCCAAATGAAGCTGCTCTCGCTCGGCGCCAAACCGGCATCTTCTGTGAGCAAAAACACGGATTATCTGATTGTCGGTGAGAAAGCCGGAAGCAAGCTGGCAAAAGCGCAGCAGCTCGGGGTTAAGACGCTGACAGAACAGGAATTTGAAGACATGCTGACTGAATAATAGCAGCACAACAGTAGCGGGGCCGTTGATACGGCTCCGCTTTTTCTTAATTTGTAGGAGGATACACATGAGACGCAAAAAAATCGGAGTCATGGACTTTCACGGAAGCGTGGATATAACAGACCCCTGCTATAACAGGGATACCTGGTGCCGGATGAACGATGTAAAGATCAAGGAAGGCGATTATACCTGCATGGTCTGGTATCACACTGATAAAGGCAAATATGATGGGAAACCGTATTGCTACAAGCAGGTCGGCATCATCGGTATTTATCTGAATGGGGTAATCCCAGTTCAAAAAGCCATGAAAGAAATCGGGAGCATTGGCGTGGATGCCGGGCTTGCCGGGTTCTTTCACAACAAGCCTGATTATGACGACGATGCCTGGCAAGAATTTTGCGACAGGATTCGCAATGGTGACGTCTGGATGACGGAAGATGGATTTTACAGTTCTTCCGGTTATGGTGATGGTTGCTATGGCGTATATGCAGCGGTACAAAATGAAGAAATCGTTGCTTTAGAAATCAGGTTTTTGTAAAACGAAAGGAGTTTCACATGGAAAATAAAAAGACGTTGGAAATCAAGGGTACGCCTCTGTATCCGGTGACAGTTGGTATGCCGGCTATCGTTTCGGAGCAGGAAGGTGTACGGAGAACTAGCAGGGTATTAAGAGTGAAGGAAATATCTCAAGCAGAGATTTTCTTTGAGACGCTGAATACCAATTATCTGCTGCATCTGGCAGCCAAGGAGGCGGCAGTATGAGCAGTGAAATTTTCTATGACAGGGCCTTTATACAGATAGGTGAGAAATTTATCCCTATGTGTAACCACGGTTCTTCCAATTGCTTTGAGTTCAGCTCTGTTACTGGACGTGAAGTTCCGGAGAAACACTGGAGCGTCCTGAATTATCCCTATCCGGGGCACTTTGCTTTCAGCAAAGCGGAAATGAAGCATATTTCCGAAGTGTATGAGAAAATCAGTACAGACAATCGGGGCGGCACGAGAAAAAGCCGCTACACTTCATTTGAACCGGGTGAGTTTGGAAAATGGATCCTTGGGGGTATGCGGAATGCTCACACCGTCGAGGAATACACCGCCTATGGGAATATCCTGGCTGTTATAGATTACAATGATAAATATCATCACCATTCAGTCAGGACAACACAAGAGCTTATGGACAAGCTGGAAGAATTGAAAGGCAGAAGCATCGATATATCCTTCTGGGATAACCGTCAGGTGCATCGGCCGCCACTGCGGAAAAAGGGTACTCCCTTTAATTTCGACACGCTGGACCGATATTATGTCCTTTACAACGAGAGAGGCTATTTTGTAAAACGGAGTTCCAGAAGGTTTTGGTTCGCTCAAGGGATTTCCGATATACCAGCGAATGTAAAAAAGTTCAAAAGTGAGCAGGATGCCCAGAAATATCTGGAACAGAACAAATCATTCTTCCGAGGCTATACCTTTGAAATAAGGTGCGTGGAGAAAGGGGTTGCATGACATGAGAGAAACTAAAAGTGCCCGGTTCTGCCGCTTGGCAGAAGCACGGGTCAACAAGATCATCAAGATGATCCGGTTGCTTGGCAACTGCTCAGGAAAAGCGGTCTACCAGTATGATTCGGAACAGGTCGAGCAGATTTTCACAGCAATTCAGTCTGAACTGGATACGGTACGCCGGAGGTTCTATACAGGGAAACGCCGGTTTTCGTTATCGAAGCCCTGCGATCTGCGCCAGGACATACTGGCCAATCCCCATGTTTCCCTGACATTGCCGGATAACAGTGTCCTGACGGCGGTAGCCTTTCAGCAGGATGACTATCCTGGTATCAATATTTACCTTGAGCAGCAAGAGGAGGTTCCTCAGCTTGCTTGTTTTGTAGAGTATAATCCAGAACGCAGCCCCTGCCACATGGTCTGCATCGGGGTATACCAGTCTAATGATGATGAAACAACCTATTATAAGCCTTATGAGGCAGAAAGGGAAACACATGAACGAAGGGGATTTTAATAAAGGGAACTATTGCTATACCCTCCAGCTTTCCTGGGAGGAAGTAGCGGGTCTGCTTTCAGATTATGTGAGTCGGATCCTGGAGCGTAAAGTAGATGGTACCGCAGGCTATGAAGACTATGACTACTGGGCCTTCTCTTCCGAAGAAAAGCGCTTTACAATTTCTGAAATTAACCGTCTTATCCAACATGTTCAGGGGGATGATGAGATGCGGCGAGAGTCCATTCCATCGGATGCGAATAGCTCATTTTCCCTTGGATTGTGTCTTTCCCGTGCCCTTCTGAGTCAGGCATTGGAAATGAACTGGGATCACGAGAGCATAAACACTTCTGCCTTGTGGCTTATTGACATTCAGGAACACCGCGCCATCTTTTACCAAAGGTTTGTGGATGTAGGGGCGGACATGGTTTTCCTAGATGATCTGAAGAGCAAAGACGAAGCAGTTACATATCTTCATGAAAACATTCCAACGCATTCTGCGCTGATGGACTTTTGCGAAGACTACCGGAACCGGTATCACAATGAGCTTTGCTGGAACTATCCCATTTCCGATGGAAAACATCTCGGCACATTTTTTCTCCTTGTAAAAGAGGGTGTATTGAGCTTGCCCTATGACGATGCGGATAAAGTGGATTATGAACTGCTTTGCTTGGATGATGCGAGGCTTTGCGACAAAGAATCCCTGTCAGTTTTTATAGATGACTTGGAAAGCTTTGAACGGGACCTGCGCACTGCTATGTACAATATGCTGGATTTTTATCGCCGAGAGGAGGAGCACAATGAAGAAAACAATTAACTGGGTCATCCATCTGGTGGCCAATATGACTTGTAGCGAGTGCGGGAAAGAAGAAAATGGATTTTTTCCGTATACCTGCAACGCACATACTCACGGCATGGAGCGGTATGGGCATCTGGATTTCCAGATAGTCCTGCTTCTGCCACCCTATGAAATCGCACGCATTCTCAATACCATGGGGATGCGTGTCCAAAATGGAGAGCGATTCCAGACTGGCGACTATGTTTCCGGTATCTATGAGGACTGCCCAATACGGCTGGACGCATTTGAGGAAACTGGAAGAACGGTGTTGCGTGTGATCATTCCTGATGAGTACGGTGTATTCCCAGAGGATGAAAACTGCACGGAAACATATAAGCTGCAGCAATTACCTACGGATGCTCTGTACAGGAAAGGCGGTGTGCAGTCATGAAAACAAGAATCTATCAGATCATTCCAGAATTGGATGCACATCGCATAAAGTTCATGGGTTCTGCAGACATGCGCCGGCATTATGGCGATATTGTACCAGCTGAGATTTATGGCCGTGTATATGATGGAGTTCTGCAGACACAAGATCTCGAAGAAATTTTTAAAATTTTTAACATTGAGCAACCGACTGGTTATAGGGGGCATTCCCTATCCGTATCCGATATCGTAGAGCTGGAGGATGATAACGGCAAGTGCCGCTTTTTCTACTGCGATGTGTTTGGATTCCAAGAGGTACGCTTTCAAAAAGAACAAGCCAAATTGATTTGATATGGCAGCATAGAAGCCAGAAAGGGACAAAATGAAAACTTTAGTATTGACTTACAAGGGTCGTGACAGCTGGAGTCGCCCGGTTTATGAAGTGGCAGGCTGTCTGTATGTGGATATTAATCCACGAAAATCCTATAAAGCGGACATCTGCACAAAGTGCCAAAATGAATTTGACGGCGAACCGGATATGCCGATTGCTGAAGACATTCAGGTTAAATTTGTGCCATGCCGTGATACATGGGATTGAACAGAATATTATTTCCGAGTCAGTTATGACACAAAAAGAGGCGTCGGTGATCCGGCGCCTCTGTCTATTTGGAGGTAAAACAATATGAATGACAGTGTAATCAATGCCGTACCAGTGAAGACTTCGGATCATCTTCCTTTCAAATGCACTAGGTGCAGTGCTTGTTGCCGACATGTACGGCAAAGCATACCGCTTGAGTGTCTGGACATATTCCGGATGACAAAGTTCTTTCGTGAAAAGGACACATCAATTAGGAATACAGACGATTTTCTGGCGCGTTATGCGGAACCAGCCTTGCTGGATGAGTGCGGTTTCTTTGTCTTTATGCTCAAAGTTCAGGGGCAAGATGACGCATGTGTTTTTCTTCAGGGAAACAAGTGCTTGGTACAGGATGTAAAACCGAGAACCTGCCGGCTCTATCCTTTTGTTGCGAGTCCGGCGGAGAACGGAGGGTTTGAATATCTGGTGAGTAGGGAACATCCCCATCATTTTAATGGACCTCAGATTTCGGTCAAACGCTGGATAAAGCACTTTTTCTCTGCAGAAGAAAAAGTGGCCCTTTACATGGATTACCAGTCGGTACCTGAGATTGCCAGATGGCTGCGCCGTATCCCGGAAGAGAACAAAAACCGGGCTATCTCGCTGTTTTTGTGGTACCGATACTCTGCGTATGATTTGGAGCGTCCCTTTTTGAAGCAGTTCCCGAGCAATATGAAAAGGCTGCAGATGGCGCTTCGGGCGCTGGCAGTAAAAAAATAAAACACATTGTCGCATGACAAAATCAGGAGGAGCTGAGCAATCCCCTCCTCCCAATTCAAAGGAGAGATAAATTTATGGATAACAGATTAAAATATTTTGCAGACAATTTAGACAAGTTGACAATTGGCCTGGACGATCCGTTCCGCTTTCACTGCGATCAGTGCGGCAAGTGCTGCATTCACCGGGATGATATTCTTTTAAATCCAAGAGACCTCTACAATATGGCAAAGTTTCTGAAACTAACGATGGGAGGAACAGTAGCACGCTATTGTGAGGTATATATTGGAGATTCGTCACGATTTCCCATCGTGCGGATAAAGCCGCGGGGATCGGTTCACCGCTGCCCGTTTCTGAATGACAGGAAGTGTTCCATTCATCCGGCAAAACCTATTGTCTGCGCCATGTTTCCTATTGGAAGGTATGTTCGCACAGATCATCCGTTAGAAAACGGAAAACTCAAAACAGAATACCTTTTCCAGAAACCACTTTGTGGCGATCAGTCCGAAACCCATACAGTTAGAGAGTGGTTCGGTGCCTTCGGGATTCCACTGGAGGATACATTTTTTCAGGATTGGCAGAATGCTCTTACTGAAATAAGCCTCAAGATACATAAAGTAGAACCGTTGAGTACAGAAAAAGAAATGAATCTCATCTGGGACTTGATTTATCGTGTGTTGTATCTCAACTATGACATGGAAAAGGAATTTGAACCACAATTCCAGGATAATTCCAGAAAGCTGATGGAGGTGATCCGGAAACTGCCGGACAAAGAGGTGAACAAGCATGTATAAAGAAAGAAATCAGTATCAGATTACACGCAAGGATGCCAGAGGTTGTTTTGTAGAAAGCCTGAGTGATGCCTTCCCCATTGGGAAGGCGCACTTCGCATTTGCCACCTATGATATCAGTCGCCCGGCCGGTCAGCGTCAGACGAACAATATCCATATCTACATCGATTTGGATGAGTTTCTGGAGTTGTGTCGGAAACTGGAATGCGGCGAATTGAGGTATCTGCTGCAGGCCAAAAAGAAGAACAACGACAAAACACCGTTGTATCAGTGCTTAGGCGGAACCTCTGCGGAAAAATTGGCAAAAGCGGGAAGAGCCCGGAAAGACGGAAAAAGCCTGTCTAGAACGGCTCAGCTTCTCGCAGGAAATAAATCGGATTTTCTGTTTGTTGCCGACAGTGGCCCTGGTGAGACAAACGAAAAGGGACTTATTGTTCCAAAGTTCGGTAATCGTCCAGAAAACCACGTTGCTATCAGTATGACTTTTGAAGTTTTCAGCGAGTTTCTGCTGATGACGCGCATCCATTATCAGGCGTGGTTGTCGGCACTCTATGCCAAAACCAATATATCAGAATGGTCGTTTGAGAAGAATACAGTACCTGCGCCTAAAGAGGCTGAGATACTTGAACCATCCCAATCGCTCTTCTGACAGTTATGTAAAAGAGGGCCTGTCGCACTAATTGCTTAGTGCGACAG
>ERZ1027089.182-NODE-182-length-38816-cov-7.142798_pt1 | contig 38816 bp, 42 predicted proteins | sample MGYA00519412_ERZ1027089 | MGnify/ENA primary metagenome ERZ1027089 (study PRJEB26926, sample SAMN06164433) | human gut metagenome | biome: ENVO:00009003; feature: ENVO:2100002; material: ENVO:00002003 | host: Homo sapiens | place: USA | collected 2012 ... | reverse complement strand
GAGATGTAGAGAGGTCTCGTGGGCTCGGAGATGTGTATAAGAGACAGGTAGAAAATTAAAACTTTTATCCCTATTGACAGTAAGATAAGAAGGCGATATAATTACACTGTAATTGATTACAGTGTAATTTAGAAGGGAGGGACTAATGTATGGCATTAAAGGATCATTCTCTTGATGAGAAAATTGTGAAAGCAGCCTTTGATGAATTTATGGAATTCGGGTTTCAGAAAGCATCGATTCGTAAGATAGCAGATCGTGCAGGCGTAACAGCAGGAGCCGTATATACCCGTTATAACAGCAAGGACGCCCTGTTTTGTAGTTTGGTAGACAACTTCCTTTCCGCTGTGAAAAACCAGTCTGAACCTATGGGTAAAATGTATTACAGCATACAGAGATGCGGAGACGTAAACGCGCTTCTGGAAGCAATCCGTAAGGAAGAAAAAATCTATCTTGACATTCTTTTCGAGTATTACGATGAATGTATTCTGTTTTTTTGCCGCAGCGAAGGAAGTTCTATCGCCACCATGGCACAAAAAATGATGGAAAATAAAGTGGCGGTAACAGTTGCCTTTTTGAAAGAGATGGCACAAAGCGATATCGATCTGGACGGAGTGGGCATGATTCTTGGAGAACAGTTTCACTATTACCGGCAGATTTTAGAAAAAGGTTACAGCAAAGAGAAGGCGGTTTCCTGTATGAAGACTGTTGAGACCTTTCTGGAAGCAGGCTGGAAGGATCTGTTTGAAAGAATTCTACAGCAATAAGAAAAAATTTTGCACAAAGGTTAGATGCAGCTAACCAAAAGGCTTTATGCGCATTGCGCAGACACATTATAAAAATTCGGAGGTTTTTTATGAACAACAAAATTGGAGCAAAGGATTTAATCACTTTAGGCATTTTTACGGTCATCTATTTTGTGATCGGTGCTGCACTGTCCCTTCTTATTTCCATTCCTATTATGGTGCCGTTTTTCCCTGCGGTATGGGCACTAATCAACGGAACCGTCTTTATGCTATATTCAACGAAGGTTGAAAAGTTTGGGCTTGTTACGCTTATGGCGGTATTGACCGGATTGCTTGTGGGGCTCACGGGCATGGGCTTTTGGTGTGTTCCAACCGGCTTGGTATTTGGGCTGCTTGGCGATCTTATCATGAAAAAGGGAAATTATAAAAGTTTCAAGCACAACTTGATTGGATATTCCGTTTTTTCGATTTGGACTTCCGGCTCTTTGATTCCGTGGTATTTCTTTGCGCAGGATATGCTGGCAAAGTACGTCGAAGGTGGATACGGCACAGACTACGGTATGCAGGTCATGTCCATTACCCCATGGTGGAGTTTGATAATCTTTGTGGGGCTTAATTTCATCGGTGGTATGCTGGGTGCGATCATTGGGAAAAAGATTATGAAAAAACATTTTGAAAAGGCCGGGATCTTATAATGTCCTCTGAATTGTTATCTTCATCTTTCCGTAAAAAGGGAATACAGTTTGATCCAAGAACCAAATTGCTTTTGCTGATTACCTTATGCACCCTCATGCTCAGTACAAGCAGTAGTGGACTGATGCTGTATTTGAAGCCCCTGCTGGCACTTATTCCTTTTACCCTCCTGCTCCTTTCAGCAAAATATGCAACCGGCATTTTGCATTTTGTCTTATACGCCCTTGGATTTGTGCTTGAAGTCTCTTGGGGGACTTTGGGAAATACCACATGGGGACTTGTTGTACTTATGATATCTGCAATCGTAACCAGATTTGCGCCCTGTGTCATCGCAGCATTTTTTCTCATGACAACTACCTCTGTCAGTGAGTTTATGGGTTCAATGAAAAAAATGCACATTACTGATAAAATCACAATTCCATTATCGGTTATTTTCCGTTTCTTCCCTACGGTTAGGGAAGATGCGGGAGCGATTAGTGCTGCAATGAAAATGAGAGGAATAACTCCTAAAAGCCCCATGCTCATGCTGGAATACAGAGTTGTTCCGCTTATTATTTCCACTGTGAAAGCCGGTGAGGATCTCTCCTGCTCTGCACTCACGAGAGGACTTGGTTCCCCGAAAAAACGTACCAATATGTGTGACATAGGCTTTCGTCTTTGGGATTGGGTTCTTTGTGGAATCTGCGTTTGTGCTATCCTCATTTTTTGCTTCCAAAATCAACTCTGTTCTTTATTTTTAGGAGGCACACTATGATTGAAATTAAAAATGTGAGCTTCTTTTATCAAGGAAACGAACAGCTAAATGCCGTTGAGAATTTGAATCTCTCTATACCGAAAGGCCAAGTGTTAGTGCTTTGCGGTGAATCTGGATGTGGGAAAACTACCATAACACGGCTGATGAATGGATTGATCCCAAATTTTTATAAAGGCGAGTTGGCAGGTGAAATACAGGTTAACGGTAGGGACATTACAAAAATGCCTTTATATGAGATTGCAGAGAGCACCGGAAGCGTATTTCAAAATCCACGTTCTCAGTTTTTTAATGTAGACACCAACAGCGAGCTTTCCTTTGCCTGTGAAAATTTGGGATATCCGAAAGACGAGATAGTTGCCAGAGTAAATGCAACCGTAAAGGATTTCAAAATTCAACGTCTATTAGGTAAAAGCCTGTTTCATCTGTCGGGTGGCGAAAAGCAAATGATTGCCTGCGCATCCGTCTGTGTTACAGCACCCGACATTATTATTTTAGATGAACCATCGTCAAATCTGGATGTTAGGCATATCTCTATCCTTGCAGAGATCATTCGGAAATGGAAGGCTCAAGGTAAGACCGTTATTGTATCCGAGCATCGTTTGTATTATCTGACTGGAGTTGCAGATCGGTTTGTATGCCTTTCAAAAGGGAAAATTGCATTTGATTTACCCACCGACGAACTGCTGAAACTTGAAGCACAAAAGCTCTGTGATTTTGGTTTGAGGACACTGGATGTTAGTCGTTTAAAGCCTGAGCCTGTAAGTATTGAGGATAGTCATCTGTTGTATCTCGAAGATTTTAGTTTTTCATATAAGCGTCAAAAAGAATGTTTGAGGCTTGAAAAATTATGTGTTCCTCAAAATGAGGTCATAGCTATTATTGGAAATAACGGTGCGGCCAAAAGTACCCTTGGACGATGCCTTTGCGGAATTGAAAAAGCAGGTGTACTACATGACGGGGAGGCGGTTCTTTCTTATAAAGCGCGCCTCAAAAAATGCTATATGGTTATGCAGGATGTAAACCATCAGTTATTTACCGAAAGCGTTATGGATGAACTTCTTATCAGCATGAAAAAGCCAGATGAACAAGAAGCCCTTGAAATATTAGCACAGCTTGGTTTGTCGGCATATGCGAAAAGGCATCCCATGTCCCTGTCCGGTGGAGAAAAGCAGAGGGTTGCCATTGCTACGGCATTGGCCTCAGATAGAGAGTACATCGTATTAGATGAACCTACAAGTGGGTTGGATTACAAACACATGAAAGAGGTTGCTTTGTGCCTGAAACGGTTAAAACAAATGGGAAAAACCGTTTTTGTTATCACACACGATGTTGAGTTAATCTATCATTGCTGTACCTATGTGGTACATATAGAAGCCGGAGAAGTGATAAACCAATTTGCAATGAATAAACACACACATAAGTTTTTGAAGGATTATTTTATATTGAAATAGAGCAAGGAGGGAAAGTGATGGAAAAAAGAAGCGACGACAAAAAAACGTCTTTCTTTAAGGCGCTGGGCGAATATATAACCCCCTACCGGGGGAATTTCGCACTATCGATTATTATAAGCCTGCTTGCTGTCATCTGCGGCTTGGCTGTTTATGGCGTTATCGGAGCATTATGCGGGGAGATTTTTGAAGGCGGCAAAGGGCTGGCCCAATTACTTCCCTTAATTATCATCGCCGGTTTATGTAAGATTTTGAACGCTGTCTTTTTGAATTTGTCTACTTATATCTCTCATAAAGCGGCTTTCAAGACATTGAGGGATATAAGGCTTTCCCTGTCTGACAAACTCATGCGGCTTCCTCTTGGTTATTTTGAAAGAAAAGGAAGCGGCAGACTGAAAACAATATTGGTTGACAGAGTTGAGGAAGTTGAAAAAACGTTGGCTCATTTTCTGCCAGAAATGACGGCAAATTTGTGTGTCCCTATCGGGCTTATTATTTGGATGTTTTTTATTGATTTCAGACTGGCGCTTTGCGTTCTGCTGTGGATTATTATAGGGCTCGCCGCAAGCAGCGGTATGATGAAAGATTACGACAAAAAATTTGCCGGTCAAATAGCTGCCGGAAAAAACATGAATCAGGCCGTAGTAGAATATGTAGGTGGAATTGAAGTAATCAAAACCTTCAATCAAGCCGAGACAAGCTATGAAAAGTATGCCAATGCGGTAAAGCACCACGCTTCCTACTCTGTTGATTGGATGAAAAGCACACAAATATTTAGCTCTCTCAGCTATAGCATTGCTCCCGTTTCAATATTCGGAGTGTTGATTTTCGGTTTGATTTTCTACGGAAATGGAACATTGGAGCCATCTATCCTATTCCTGTTTATGATTATCTCTCTTGGTGTATTCGGCCCTATATCAAAGGCTTCCTCCTATATGGATCAGTTATCAAGTATGAATGTTGTTGCGGGAGAAATAAAGGACATACTGGACGCTCCTGAACTTGAACGAAGCGAACAGGGAGCCGATGTTGTTTCCGCTTTTGATATTGTGCTGAATCATATCACCTTTTCTTATGAACAAGGTGAAAAACCTGCGGTAAAGGATATATCTGCTACCATTCCACAAAATACAATGTTTGCTTTAGTTGGTCCTTCAGGAAGCGGTAAATCCACCATTGCAAAATTACTGGCAGGCTATTGGGATACAGACCAAGGAACGATTACCATCGGAGGCACACCAATTAAGGAAATGTCGATTGAACAGTTAAATTCTCTGATTGCTTATGTGGATCAAGATACCTACCTCTATGAAATGAGTATTATGGAAAATATCAGAATCGCTTGTCCAGAAGCTACCGACGAAGAAGTCATGGAAGTTTGTAAAAAGACAGGATGCCATGACTTTATCAGCAAATTACCAAACGGCTATTTTACACAAGCGGGTGTAGCTGGAAACAGATTGTCCGGCGGTGAAAAGCAGCGTATAGCAATCGCACGAGCTATGATGAAAAATGCTCCTATTATGATACTCGATGAGGCAACGGCAAGTTCAGATCCCGAAAATGAAGTAGCAATTCAAGCGGCTCTGGCTGCTGTGAGCAAAAATAAAACCTTGATTGTAGTAGCCCATAAGTTAAGGACGATTATGAACGCCGATCAGATAGCCTTTGTGGAAGGCGGGCAATTATTATGCACCGGAACCCATGAGGTCATGTTGAAAAACTGTGTAGGTTACAAAAAATTGTGGGATATTTCAAACACAGGGGGTGATGTTGCAGCATGTTAAATGCGTTTAAGCTGATTTGGAATTTCAGCAGTAAAAGAAAAAAAGAATATAAAAATGCAGTTTTACTTTCTTTTGTTGAAGGGCTATTTTTAATGGCAAAGATGTTTGCCGTTATCGTGGCAATTTATGCAGTGTTTGGCAGGTACTCACTTTCAAACGCAGTGATTGCAATTTTAGTATTAACCATCGTATATATTGTGGGCGTTTTTATTTCCAGTTATAAGGGGCAACTTGCCTCCATGTCCGCTGGGTTTGGAATGGTAGGCGACAAGAGATTTGAATTTGGGAAAATTCTTAAAAACGCATATTTGGGTTTTTTTGATAATTTTTCGGTTGGTAGAATTAACTCTGTCTTAACCACAACGCTTTCTGAAATCGAAACGTCCGCACCTTCAGCACTGATTCGAGTTGTGGGTGGAATTTTAGGTACGGTATCACTACTGATCGGCCTATTCATTTATGAATGGAGAATTGCTTTTATAAGCCTTTTCGGAATGGTGGCATACATTTTTGTTGTAAACTGGCAAATTCGTGTTTCAAGAAAAGCGGCACCTAAGAAAAGCGAAGCACAAAGCAGGTTAAGTACCTCTGCCCTTCTATTTCTTCAAGGTATAAAGGTGACAAAAGCGTTTAGCTTCAAAGATGGCGATAAACGCTTAAAGGACGGTATTCAAAGCAGTTGCAAGGAAAATATAGCTCTGTCAAGTGGATCGATTCCATCGCAGATTGCCGCAGGCATAGTTCTTGCTGTTTTTGAAACGGCAATTATTCTTATCTCCGTCATTGGGTACAGTGAGCTTGGTTTTTATTCCGCAGAACAGTGCATCGTGCTGATCGTACTCAGTTTTATGGTATTTTCCTCTACAAATCAGGCAGGTTCCGTACTTTCTATGATTGGTATTTTGGATAGTGCGCTGAAAGAAGCAGATACACTGACACAAATTGAACAGATCGAAATTGTAAACCCTGAACAGCATATTATATCAGATGAAGTTATATTTGAAGATGTTTCTTTCTCCTATGGAGAAAATGAAGTCCTTAGCCATATTGATACCGTAATAAAGGCAGGATCTTTTACCGCAATCATAGGTCCGTCTGGCTCGGGAAAAACAACCATGTGCCAGCTAATTCCGAGATTTTTTGAGGTAGATAGAGGCAGGATTTTAGTTGGCGGCGCGGATATCCGCCATGTTCCTACGGAAGAATTGATGAACAAAATCAGCATGGTCTTTCAAAAAGTGTATTTGTTTGAGGATACGATTCTAAATAATATTCGTTTTGGCAAGCCGACTGCCACATTTGAGGAAATACGGGCCGCTGCAAAGGCGGCAAGATGCGATGATTTCATTATGGCTTTGCCAAACGGCTATGATACACTTGTACAGGAGGGCGGAGATAATCTGTCGGGTGGAGAAAAGCAGCGAATTTCCATTGCAAGAGCTATTTTGAAGGATGCGCCTATTATCATTTTGGACGAAACAACAAGCGCCCTTGACGTTGAAAATGAGCATGAGATTTTAGCTGCCATTGATGAACTCACAAAAAACAAAACCGTTATCATGATTGCTCATCGGATAAAGACTGTTGAAAAAGCGGACCACATTATTGCGATTGAAAATGGCAAAATTGTGCAGGAAGGAACACATGAAGAACTTCTTCATCAAAAGGGAATCTACGCAGATTTCATCAGTGCCAGAGCAAAAGCATCCATCTGGCAATTGGCAAATTAAAATTTGAAACGGAGGTGTACTATATGGTTTTAACCTCATCTATGGAGGATTATTTGGAGGCGGTTCTTGTGCTTCAACAGAAATATGGTTATGTTCGTTGTGTGGATGTGGCAGAGCATCTAGGTGTGACGAGGCCTTCTGTGAGCCGGGCTGTCAAAGAGCTGTCTAAAAAGAAATGTCTGTTAAAAAAGGCAGATGGTACACTATCCCTCACAGAACAGGGCAAGCAGATCGCCCAGCAAATCTATGAAAAACATCAGTTTTTTACCAGGCAACTTATTGAGGTTGGTGTTCCCCATGATATTGCAACGCAAGATGCCTGTAGGCTGGAACACGTTATCAGTCAAGAGTCTTTTGAATATCTACGGAACGCTTACAATGGACATAAGGAATGATCTGTTTGCGCCTGTAGAATGAGAAAAATGATAACGCAGCCTGGGTTGAAATGCCTAGCTGCGTTACTTATTTTTATATATCTTTTAACTGAGTATAAAAAGAAACGGGGGACATGCCATGCGAATAAACACTTCTACCGACTATGCGGTACGGATGGTTCTGTATCTAGCGAAAGAGTCAAAAACCATGTCCTCATCTAGATTAGCCGCTGCCATTGGTGTGTCGCCCCGCTATTTGCTCCAAATTGGAGCTAAATTGAGGAAGGCTGGATTGATTGTTACGGTACATGGTCCAACCGGCGGGATACATCTATCCCGTAGCGCAAAAGAAATCAGTCTGTACGAGGTGATTTCGGTGATGGAAGGATCGATTGGAAATAAAGGGCTATCGAAAAGCCAAAATGCTCCAGCTGAATTTGAGATGCTCAATATAGCTTATGAATATGTAAATACAGTACTGGTTAACATTTTGAAGAGTATCACGATAGAGAGTTTGCTTATTCGCTCTATAGAGACATGGCATTCAGATCTCTAATTGAAAAAAGACCGATGAAAAATAAGTGAATGTTAATATCAGCAGGGCTACAATCTTTTAGAGATTACAGCCCTGTCTTTTATTTTGCGCCGATTTCCATTTCACTCGCATTCTCTACCAGTTACTCCATAGAAACATTCAGAGCCTTAGTCAGGAAACTTAACTCCGCATCGCATATATGCTGCTGGCTCTTTTCTATGTGGGAGATTATCAGTTTCGTTATTTTTTCTTTGTCTATTAACTGGATTTTCCTCGCCAAATCTTCTTGGGGTATAAGTATGCTTTTTACCCACCTATACCTCTTTACTATTTTAGATACTAAAGAGATAATTATTTAAAGCCTGTTGGCAATTTGAAAATGAGATGCCTATAAAATGGCAAGGTCTGCGCCGATGATTTGAAAATCCGGCTGTGTTATAATGCTAATGTCCCCCATTGGATCATAGGACATGGCTTAAATGCCATAGTATGCCCAAAGGAGGATTTGAGATGAAATATTGTCCTTATTGCGGCACCGAACTCGTCAACGGTGCCGCTTCTTTCTGTACAGAATGCGGGAAGAGTCTGCAAGAGTCTACTGAAAAGGTTGTACCACGGAAAGAAAAGAAAACTCCTCAAATTGATGAGAAAAAGCCGCGGCCCAAGAAAAAGAGAACTGCCAAAACAAAAAATGGCTTCGGAAAAAAGCCTGATGATGTGCTGTCTCCCAAAGAAATACAAGAGGATTTTGGATACGATGGTTATTACGATGACATCGTTCCCTCGGATATAGACCGGGAACGAGAAGGGATTGACAAGGAGTTGGTGAAACGGATTTCCATCATTACCGGTGTCGTTTTGATAATCATTGGATTGTGTATAACGGCTCTGTACTTGCTTTAATTGTTGCAAATAGCCCCTCCCTGCGGTGTAATATAGGTAAAGATAAAAAAACGAGGTGAAACGGATGAAATACATATCGAAAGGCATCGTGGTGGAGGGATCAACGGAACATATCCTGCGTCTGACCCGCTGCGGCTATGATTTTCAGCTGACAGGAGAACAAGCCGCCTTGTGGCTGAACGGCCGCTTCGGATTTACCGAAGTCGATGATGGGAATCCCATTTTGATAAAAGCTGCTGTGCAATTGCGGCATCAGGAACTCATTGAAACTGTGGAGGATGAAGCCGCCGGTGAGTACAGAGTTCTGACCCGCTGTGTCATTGTACCTGCCAAGCCGAAAGGTATACTTGCACCCCTGTCTCAGAAGGAAAAGACCTTTCTTAAATGGATCCGCGAGGCAGGTCTGCGGCTTTCCATGGCAGAACTGGTATTCATTGAAGAGCATGAGATGATACCTGAGAGCCGCTGGCTTGGTGAAGAAAACAGGCAGGAACTGACGGAAGCTATTTATACGCGGGAAACTATTTTTGATAATATTTTGGAGGTGCAGATGGAGTACGCCGGTAAACGGGACAAAGTCGTAGCGTTGGTATTGGCGCTGCTAAGGAAAAAGCGTATTCTGCTTTTGTGAGGTGTATGATGAAAGAAAAGTTTCAAAAACTGCCAGCAGCGCTTCAGAAACAGATTCTGATTCGGTTTGGGGCCAGCATACTCAGCTTTCTGTTGCTGATCATCGTGGCGCTGCTATATCGGGATCCATACCTGTGCATATCTTTTTTATTATTTGGGGCTGTTTTTGGAGTTGCTGGGGGACGTCTGCTTTTCCGGTCTTTTGACGGCAGATATGTTCTGATTGAAGGAGTCTGCCAGCAGGTCGAACAGACGGCCATCCGTAAAAAAACCAAAAGCATATATTTTACAATGGAACCATATGTTGTCAAAGTACGGCTTCGCCACAGGTTAAAGGAAATCACCGTTGGTGACCATATCGCTGTTTTTGTATCAGATAATATGCCGGTCTATCAGGAAAACGGATGTGAGGTTTTAAATGGATATATTGCCATGGAAATCAGGAAAGGAAGCGGAAGCCATGACTAATGCGGAGAGTATACGGGCTTTGATGAAGGGAATATGCGATTTGATTGAAGCCAACATTAGGCCCGATGGAGAATGCCAATTTGATCCTGTTAAGGTCAAACTGGCGCTGGAACTGGTGAAACACGAAATTCAGAAGAGCATCCAGGAAAACCAGAAAGCGGATTGACTATTGCGTGGGGCGATGCTATAATAAAAAGCGTAAGTATCAGGGATTTTCCAAAGAGGATTCCAAAGTATCTGCGTTTTCAAAGTGTCAGTTAGCACAATTGTGCTGATTGGCACTTTTTTTGTTTTCTGGTTTCTACTCCACAAGGAGTTGAAATAAATCAAAGGTAGCAGGTAGCCCCTGCAAGAAAGGAGTATTTCTATGTTAAAAGTCTTTGCAACAGACGTCGTCATTTCCAAAGGATATGATGGCGCACCAGCACTGAAGTTCTCTGAAAAGGGAGACAGCGTCCGGTTCCGTATTGGCAAGAAGGTGTATGACACCCGGGCCGATAATAATTATCGCTGGGTCAATCTGGCGGTCAAGGCATTCGGTACTGTCTGCGAGCGCATTAAAAAGATGCAGCTTAAAGAGAGCTCCTATGTCAACATCATCGGACGGCTGGACGAGGATGTGTGGGAAGATCCCACTACACATGAAAAAAGAAGCGCCATGGTAGTCATTCTTGATGAGATCGAGTACTGCTTTTCTGGCGGAAACAAGCAGAAGGAAGCAGGAGACACGGCCGCTGGTCAGCAGCCGGCAGCCAATCCGGCGTCAGAGACCGGTGCAGCTCCCGCAGCACAACCTTCTGGAGATGGTAACTTCACTGGCTATGAGCCTTTCGGTGGGGTTAATTCGTTTTTCGACGAATAACTAACTATCCAGAAAGGCGGTAAACAAAATTGAATCAGGCGCATAAATGACGCACATGAGTATCCAGTTGGAATGTTCATGTGCGTTTTTTTATGCCCGAAAGGAGGAAAGCCATGAAAGATAGGGATTTCAAAAGGCGAATTGCCTACGAAGTTCTGGTCATTTTGGGTGTTCTGGCTCTGCTGTTGTTCATATGTAGGCTTTGGCCCATCTTACTTTTAGTAATCCTCGGAATTTTTGTGGCGGCAATCCGGCTGTTGTTTCTCTCTCAAACAAAGGTAGAGGTGATTCAGCCTATGCCTCCACCGGCACCCAAGGAACCTACAGAGAAAGATGTACAGAATATGGCCTACAATGTCATCCAGAGGAAAATCACAGAACTGGTAACAGAAGCCTATCCCCAGGCCCGATGGGTATGGAAATCTTCCCGGGCCAAGGAACAGATCCTCTCCGGTGAGGAAGCAAGTATTCTTCTTAACCGTGCAGGTGGATATCGTGAGGCGGTTATCCATGTTCAAAATCTCAGAGTTATTGGTCTGACATATGTACAGGCGGAAGACCCTGACGGATCGACACCCCCTTCTGACGAACCAGAAAAGTCTCCTCCTGTGAAACCGGAACAGTCCCCTGTGGAACCGGAAAAACCAAGCGAGGAACCGGAGGAGACATCAGAATCCCAAGCGCCTAATTATGGGCTTCTTGCTTTTGAATGGGTGGAAGCTCATGCAGTGGAACTCAATGAGCGCTGCAATGAGTGCATCGCACAAAAACAGGATTTCTTATTGCTTACAGCTTCCGAACTTCCTGAAAGGAACAGTTGGCCGGATATCTGCCAGGAGCTTTCCCGAAATGGGATGGAAAGTTGTGAGTGTACAGAAGAAGGAATCCAAATCAATCTCACGCAGGGACCCTGCAGAAAGGAATGAAATCGTATGAGCGTATCTATTTCAAATTTGTTTAACTACTCGCGCACCCTTCCCACGCCTTTTGACACACTCTCAAATAAAAAGGTTAAAGTGGCGTCAAAGTATGCGGACAAAACAGAAGCTACGCTTTGTAGTTCTGTCATCAAGGCCGTTCACGCTTTCTGCCATTGTTCAAATGGTACATTGGAAGGTGCTGTGGGTATGGTAGATGATAACAAGTGTGTAGCGGAGTATAAATCTTCTATGGGACCAGATGCGTACCATCTGGTGGTGTTCGACATTCTCAGCGGTGCTCTTCTGGCCAGTGTCTATGATAAGAACACGGAGGTCATGGAGCAGTATACAGCGCATTCCAGTGCCCGTGACGGCGCCGCGTTGTTTTTCGCAATGATGCCTGCTTTGCTGTCGGATAATGAATTTGGCGAGAACCTTGAAGCCTATAGGAAACAGATGGATTCCGGATACCCGGATATGAAAGAAGCTATCGATACAATGGCTATCCTCTGCGACAATGCTTACCGGCGTATCAAGGATGATACCTGCCCGGCGCATATTTCTGTCAATGTGGACAAGTCTGGCAATCTGATGCGGGTATCGCAGGCACAGCTGGATTCTGGTGTGTTCACCCCCACTTCTGTAATAGCTGGTGAATTTACCATTTTTGCAAGCACTAGCCCTGCTGTAATCCATAAGGCCACAGAAGAAATCCCGCACACAGATTTTGTTGGGAAATATCCTTTGGATACTGCCAGAAAATTGACAGCTCTAGAATTGTCGCTGGTGCCAAAGCTTCCGGAATGGTATATCATACCATCGGAAGTGGTAGATATCTGTCGGCACGCACAGGCCACCACAGGCCATTCCATGCAGATGAGGAACTTTCTGCTTCGAGGTCCAGCCGGAACCGGCAAGACCATGGGAGCGAAAGCGATCGCTGCAGGGCTGGGGCTCCCATATATGAAGTATACCTGTTCTGCTGGAACAGAAATTTTTGATTTCGTCGGTATGGTCTTTCCTGAAACAGATGCTATCTCCACTGGCAATGCGCAACTGGATAAAGAGCGCGAACTGCTCAAATCCATGGGCGGCATCAACTATGCCAATGTGGCTAAGCTGATGAATCTGCCGGATTTAGAGGACATGGATTATGATCCTGCCGGTGTCTATCAGGCCCTTACAGGAGTAGAAAATGCTGCGGCAACTTCGCAGGACTGTATGGGAATCGTACTGGACAAGGTAACGGACAAGGTTCGGACGCTAAGTGCGCGCGCTGAGCAAGCAAATACGTCCGGGCAGACCTATACCTATGTGGAGACGGATTTTATCAAGGCGTTGAAGAATGGTTATGTGATTGAGGTGCAGGAACCTTCAACCATCATGCAGCCTGGCGTATTGGTGGGGCTAAATTCTCTTTTGGAACAGGAAGGTTCTATCACGCTGCCGACAGGTGAAATCATTCAGCGCCACCCTGATGCTGTGGTCATCGTTACAACCAATGTGAGCTATGAAGGTTGTCGTACCATGAACCAGTCAGTGGTAGATCGCATGAGTTTAGTCAAGGATATTGAACTTCCACCACCGGAGGTCATGGTACAGCGAGCTATGGCAGTCACTGGCGCAACGGACGAATATCAGGTGTCTCAGATGGTTCGGGTGGTCAATGATATGGCAGATTACTGCAGAAAAAACAGTATCACCGATGGAGCCTGTGGTATGCGCAGCCTCATTGATTGGGTCATCAGCACAGAGATTTCTGGAGATCCCTATACTTCCGCAATGTACACAGTAGTCAGTAAAGCGACGGCGGATGAGGAAGATCGAGAGGCGTTGATTAGTACCGTACTGGAACCCATCTTCGCACCAAAACGCCGCAAGGCGGTATAACACAAATGGAAGGAGGTCTACTCTTTGGCAAGAGTGAATCATAAAAAAGTCAAACAGCTCCTCAATGAGAAGCGCAGTAAAATTACTGACCGGCAGTTCTTTACATCCCGGATTTTGGCGCTGCACTTTGAGGACATGGCAATGGCACAGACGCGGCGGTATAAGTATAACCGCCGCATCCATGTCAATCTCTCATGGAAACCAAAGGACTCGCAGATTGCCTGCACCAATAATCTCTCTGTATTTATCAATGCAGGACACAAAATGGTGACGAAAAACCGATCTCGTGAGAACAGGTATGAAATCGTATCCGGATTATTTACTCATGAGCTGGGGCATTGTTTATTCACCGATTTTCTGTCCGCCCAGACATATGACAATTTCTTGCAGAGGTACAAATGGTATCCCAATGCCCCTAACCTGATACTGACTGCGGACATTCGCAGGGAACAGGAACTTTGGGACTATGTGAAGGCAGATAGCCGGAATCTTGAGATGCTGCGGCTTTTATCTCAACATATCTCCAATATATTGGAAGATGGGTATGTGGAAAGCCGGATGCTGGCCCAATTTCCCGGAAAACTCAGGTATAACTTAGAGGTATTGCGTGATCAGCAGTGGACAGATATACCCACCGTCACGCAGCTCATAGAAGCTGAGGATGACGGTAGACACATTTTTGAAAGCATTTTGCAGATTATGCTTTCTTACGTCAAGTATGGAGAAATCAAATACGGTGAGGAGCCTCTCAGTGATGAAAGAATCCAGACGATCTTTCATTTACTTCCGGAATTGGACAGTGCCATCACCAATCCATCTGGAAAGGCACGATGGAATGTTGTCAATCTGGTTCTGATTCGGTGCTGGGAATACATCCATGATTACATCGAACTCTGTAAAAAGAAACAGGAAGAGGCCGAAGCCTCCGGTGCAAGCTCTGCTATGGCCGAAACTCTCTCAGAACGAATGCAGATTATGGCAGGAAGCTCCAGTGGTGGAGAAGGGACAAGCACGCCCGTAGCAGATGCTGCCCCCTCTTGCCCGGCTCCAAATGCTGAAAAGCGCGCTCAGACAGCGGCTGATGCCAAACAAAATGAGTCTGGTGAAAATGAAATCACAGAAGACTCTGTAGCTCAGACTGGTTCTGAGGAGAAACCCGAAACAGGTACCGACACCAATGCTGGTGCGGCTCCCAAGGGTAACGAGCCGATGGCAGTCGATGGCGATACGATCCATGAAGGAAAACAGGAGGTTTCGTCTGAAGAAAAGGGTCGGATCCCTTATCACCATACAGAACGAGTGTCCGAACCTATGGGCGGAACAGTTAAGCGCAATGACAACTATGAACGAGAACACTACGATGGTGCTGCTTCCGATGTCGAACGGCTATTGGAGAAGATGGCAGAACGTGCTGCCTGCGTACAACTGGAAAATGAGCGCCTTCGGGAGCTTAACGATGTGGCACAGGGTATCTCATACGGAGATATTCATGCGGGTGTATCCGTTTGCGTCAACAGAATTGCAGATGTGGATGAAGAACTGGTGGAGCAATACAATGCTATGTCAGGACCATTACTGGCAATTTCCCGGCAGCTCCAAAAAAGTCTGATCCAGCAGCTCAAAGATAAACAGCGAGGCGGAAAGCAGACCGGCCTGATGGTGGGCCGACGGTTGGATGCCCATGCTCTTTGCCGGAATGATGGGAAGGTTTTTTACAAAAATGCCCTACCCAATGAGGTTCCGGAGATGGCGGTAGCACTTTTGCTGGATGAGTCAGGATCTATGTCTTCCTGTGACCGCTGCACCTATGCAAGGGCTTCGGCGATCATTCTGTATGATTTCTGCCGCAGTTTGCGCATACCGGTAATGGTCTATGGACACTCCACGGGTTATGAAGACGTTGAACTGTATTCCTATGCGGAGTTTGAGTCCATCGATCAGAATGACAAATACCGTATGGTGGACATTGCAGCCCGGTCAAGTAACCGGGATGGCGCCGCGCTTCGGTTTGTGGCAGAGCAGTTGTCTAAGCGTCCGGAAGAAATCAAAATCCTGATTCTTGTATCAGATGGCCAGCCGGCAGCCTATGGCTACGGCGGCAGTGCCGCTGAGGAAGACCTTAGAGGTATCCAGCAGGAATACCGGCGGAAAGGTATTCTGTTCATCGCCGCAGCCATCGGAGATGATAAGCAGAACATTGAACGAATTTACGGGGATTCCTTTATGGATATTACCGATCTGAATCAGCTGCCCGTGAAGCTGACCGCTGTGGTCAAGCGGCATATCCGGGCATAACGAAAAGGCGGAGATGGATTAGCCATCTCCGCTTCCAATTTGAAAGGAGTACTTGTATGCACTATCTACATAAAATTCTCGTTTACATTCCAGACGTAGTTTCCGATAGACGTGGTTGCGAAAAAGCCGAGTTGCTTGAAGCGATTCGGAATCACGCAGAAAACCAAACGGAATCTTACTATGAACAAGCTTTTGACTGGAGGGAAACGGACTGTGCTGGCCGTTGGAGCACTGAATACCCTACCAATGTGCTTTTGGCGGAGGATAATCCAACGCGTTTTGTCAGCGAACTATCCGCTGCCATGGAAGAACAGCAAGATGAAATTCAGTGTTGCTTAGCGCAGTTGGAAAACACAGTAGGCACAGATCTGAAACAAGTGGTCAAAGGAATTCTTGACAGAAAAAGCTATATGGACAGCGAAGCTGGATTTACCTATATGACACCGTATTACTTGCACTGCATTGCGGCTCATCTTCATGGTGAGTATCGCTGTGATTCCTACTTTTATAATACGCACGATTACACGGCGCGGATTTATCCAGCTGATATTGAGGCTGTAAAGTCAGAACCCCATAATTGGGCTCTCGTGATGTTTGACTATCACTATTAAAGAAAGGATGAAAACAATGCCAAATTGGTGCATGAATGATTTAACAGTTTCCGGCGATGCGGAAGAACTCAAAAGATTTGTATTTGCTACGCAGGGGCTGCCTGCCAAATATCCACCCCAGGAATGGGAAAAATCTTTCCCGCGGGAAGAACCAAAAGATCCCTTCTTTTGTTTTAATGCGCTGGTTCCTACTCCGGAAGCAGTGCTTCAGATTGGGTATGACGGACATAACAAACTCCCGAAGGACGCGCTGCGTTATGCCCTTACAGGACGTTCATTCGAACCTATTGACGGGTATCACTGGAACATTCAGAACTGGGGCACGAAATGGGATGTTTATCGAGATCGGCTTACACCGGAAGATATGGGATGGCAGGAAGGCTGTGACAGTATCAGTTTTTCGTTTGATACGGCCTGGACTCCGCCAGTCTTTTGGTTTGAACGCATGACAGAGATATTTCCAACCTTGTACTTCAAGCTTCATTATGAGGAGCCTGGATGCTACTTTGCCGGAGATCTGATCTATGAGGATGGAAATATCATTGATGATGCGTATGATGATGCGCGCTGTGCCCAACTCTTCAGCTGGGAAAATGAAGGTGAGGATGATCTGATGGTTATTCCAGCAGATTATACAGGATTTGAACCCGATCAGCATCAAGCAATCGGATAAATTAAAACGACAGCTATGGGTTTTCCCTATAGTTGGCAAAGATTTTTCTGGAAGGATTGCAACGGCAGCTGTGATAGTATAGCTGCCGTTGCAGATCCGGGGAATTCACAACTGCAATTTTGAAAGGAGCATAGATATGATTCTTAGAACACCTGGAGACGAGTTTCAATACAATGGGATTTCATATAAAATTGGAGAGCCGATCATCGGCACGGAAGAAAGTGAGTATGAGGGCTTAATTGGAAGCATCATGGCCATCACTGATGGTGAAGATAAGCAAACAGAAAATTCTACCCCGGATTTCTATTGTTGTTTTGACCCGCCAGTTCTTCCTCATGATATTAAACAGTTGGAAGAAATTTTTTCTGACCTTTACGATTATCCGAAAACGCTGGAAGACATTATATTGGATTATGTGATTATGGCACCAGAGATGATTGTGCCTGTGCATTACGTAAAAGAACAGAGATACAAGCTGCCGCTTTATATCCTATCGGAAGACTGGGCGATCAATGGTGCAGTCGGTCATAAAGAATACTTCTTTTCCGATGAAAAAGACGCAAAAAATGAGCTTACAGAAAAGCTGAACAAAGAAACATATGGCGGCTGTGTATCAAACTGGGACGAGACGCCTCAGTTCCGCACGGATTCTGGAAGTTCTTTTTATGAATGCTGGTTAGATGGGGAATACATGGAGAACCATTATAAAATCTCTATTGAGATACAAGTATTAGAGATGTCCCCCAGAGAATTCGGAAAGCTGGGACGTGCCTACCAAAATAAGACGCTTCAAGAGGATTTCCTGAACCAAGTAGCACAATCTGAGGAACTGAGCTGCCTTACAGACGCACAATACCATCAATTGATTTCTGATTCGACAATAGCGGAGCGGATTCATAAAGCGCTTGGCAGAAACGATACTTACTGGGAATGCTACTGGGCAACTATTCAGGAGATCGTAAAGGAACTTTCTGGAAAATATACCACAGGCTATACTGAAAAATAAAAAGGAGTGATGGACGATGAGCTATGAAACATGGCATATATATGGATATGGTATCTGTGTTTCAGATATAGAAGTTGAAAAGCCCGATGTGAAAAGGCTGCAGTCTTTGCTTTTCCTTGCTCCCAAATTGAATAAGCGGATAGAGCAATGGCTGAAGGAGGATGAGATTTACTCCCCAGAATATGAAGACTATATGGAATTCGACCAGGAGTACATGCTGGGTTTGTCGTATCTGCTCAAGGAAGTAATACTGGAGGCAGAAGCGGTTGAATTTACAGCTTGTGACGATTTTTACGGACATACTTTTCTAGTTTATGAACCTCGATATCCCTGGCAAACAGGAGAAAAGGAAAGGTCGATTCAGGAAAGCGATATCCAGACTATTTTTCAAAAATATGTATCTGTTTTGACAGACAAACCGATTGAAATAGATTATCAAGTTGTCGAAAACGGTGGATAAAAGGAGGCCCCTCACATGGCATTAAATCTTTCTTCTTGCCGTCCTTTAACCAGTATCGTTTCCTATCCGGAACGTGGAGAGGGCGGCAACAATAAATACCGGGGAAATTGCTCCCCAAAACTGATCGAAGATCTCATAGGCTTCTTTAAGCCGGAGGAAATCTGCGATTATATGTGCGGCAGTGGTACCACCGCTTCCGCCGCCAGTAAAATGGGAATTGGCAGCCATTGCTATGACCTGCACAGCGGATTTGACCTATTGAACAGCGAGATTCTGGAGCGGCCGTCTTTCATTTTCTGGCACCCGCCGTACTGGGACATCATCCAGTATTCGGATAAAATGTATAGCGCAGAAGCTGTACGCACCAAATACGGTTTTGATCCGCGTTCGGTGGATTTATCGCGGATTTCGGATTGGGATACGTTTGTATCCGCTATGAATTACGCGATGATGAAGCAATTCTGTGCTCTTGAAAAAGGCGGCCGCATGGCGGTATTGGTAGGTGATATCAAGAAAAAAGGTAAGCTTTACAGTATGCTTTTTGAACTTATCAAGCCTGGAACACTGGAAAATGTTGTCATCAAAGCGCAGCACAACTGTTTTTCGGATAATACCCAGTATACAGGACGGTTTATCCCCATCCTGCACGAGTATATCCTCATCGTCAGGAAAGACGCCTCTTTGCTGTATCCGATTATGATGTCTCAGAAAAAAGAAATTGACATCCGGGATATGGCAGGGGCTACCTGGCGGGATGTTGTAGCAGCCGTCTTGGAGTCCTGCCCGGAAGCGGTTCCCCTTTCCTACCTGTATGAAAAGATTGAACTCCATAGCAAGGCGCAGAAAAACAAATGGTGGAAAGAAAAAATCCGCCAGACACTGCAGTGCTACCCAAAGCACTTCAGTCATGACGGGCGGGGCCTTTGGAGCCTGTGCCGCAAAACTGCATAGAGGAGAAATACAATGAAAGTGACACGGATTTATTATAATGACAACGATATTTTGATTGCGGGGCATCTGATTGAGCGAACGTTCAGAAAGCCTGTGTTTTACCCTTTTGATGGGAAATGTGGCTTCAGTTATCAGTACGTTACCTGCAACGACTGCCTGGTGGAATTTACTGAGAGAAATTATCGGGAATTCTACAAGGAAAAGTATCCGGTAGGTACAAAAATTAAGATGATTGCAATGCAAAACAAGCTATACCCGCTTCCCGAAGGCACTAAGGGTGTTGTTGAACTTGTGGATGATCATGCAGTTATCCACTGTGTATTCGAAGGAGGCCGGCGTATCGGGGTTATCCCAGGGTATGATGTTTTCATCAAGGTAACGGACGGAGCTACGTCATAGTATTATATAAGGTGGGGATGTCGCTTCGGCGGCATCCCTTTTTGCTTGTAAAAATTTAGATTTTGGACATACTATATTTCAAAGCCACATTTACATTTGCACTTCAACAATGTATAATATGAAGTGCGAATGTAAGTGTGGCTCGGGAGGTGTGGCCAATGGATAAAATTTGGGAGAGCATAAAAAATATTGCAGAAGATAACGATGGATTTTTAAAAACAGGGCAAATTGAAGAGATGGGAATTAGCAGACCTGTACTGAGAAAATATGTAGATGAGGGCAAGTTGGAGCAAGTGCGAAAAGGCCTTTATATCCTTTCAGAAGGATTTGCAGATGAATACGCATTGCTTCAGGCACAGAGTGCCAAGGCTGTTTTTTCTTATGGCACAGCGCTTTTTTTGTGGGAGCTGTCAGATCGGACGCCGCATTTTCTGGATATTACTCTTCCGCACGGAACCAACATCAGCAGGCTGAAACGCGATAATCCGAATCTGCGTTGTCATTATGTACAGCCCCACATCTATGAAATGGGAATAACGGAAACAAAATCCCCGCAGGGCGGCACGGTGAAATTATATGACAGAGAGCGGTGTATCTGTGATTTGATCCGTGACCGGGCTCAGATAGAACTGCAGCTTTATACCCAGGCAATCAAAGACTACTTTAAGTCTGGGGCAAATAACCGGCGGCTGCTCAAATACAGCAAGGCATTTGGAATAGAGGATAAAGTAAGGATATATATGGAGGTATTGTGATGAAAACACCGGAGCAATTAAAAGGAACGATCCGCAGTATGGCAGAAAAGAAAAATCTGCGTGCGCAGGAAGTGCTGCAGATGTTCCTGTTTGAGCGGATTATAGACCGGCTGGCGGGTTCTGCTTATCGGGAGAATTTCATCCTGAAGGGAGGATTGTTGATTTCATCTATGATTGGAATTAGCGAACGCACAACTATGGATATGGATACGACTGTTCGGGGAATCCAGATGGATGAAGCAGAAATTACTGAGGTTGTCAAAAAAATTCTCTCCATAGATGTGGGAGACGGTATATCTTTTGAATTTCAGAAAATCGAACCGATCCGGGAAGAGGATGAATATCATAATTTCCGGGTACATCTGCACGCTCAGTATGGGAAAATCAACAGTCCTATGAAAATTGACATTACAACTGGAGATGTGGTTACGCCGTCGGCAGTCCAGTATGACTTTCCTTTGTTATTTGAGGACAGATCGGTATCGGTTATGGCCTATACGCTGGAAACTGTATTGGCGGAAAAATATGAGACGATTCTGCGTAGGAATATCGGAACAACCAGAGCAAGGGATTTTTATGACCTTCATATGCTTTATCTTGGACGTAAAAATACGATCCGTATGGAAATTTTTCGAAAGGCAGTTTTACATACTGCGGAAAAGAGAGGTTCACTGGAAGACATCCGTAATTGGAAAGAGATTCTAAAAGATATTCGTGAGGAACCAACAATGTATCTTCTCTGGGATCATTATATCGCAGATAATCCTTATATTGGAGAGCTTAAATTTCATAAGGTCTTGGACACAGTGGATGAGATTGCCGCATTGCTTGATTTGTAATTTATAAAGAGAGATAGAGTCGATCACAGTTCTGATCGGCTCTTTTTTTACGCATAGAGAGGAGGTGATTTTTATGGAATGGTTATTTTTTGGTATCGGCGTCCTGCTGGGGGCGGTACTGGGGGTAGCAATTATGTGTATGTTGCAGATTAACCGGACATGTCGTTTTGAAAATATGGATGGACAGTAAATCTATGGAAGTATCCTATCTGCGATAACGCAACTCCTTTCTTTTTCCGGCGGATTGACTATTGTGATAAGGTCTGTTATAATACTTACATCAGTATCAAGTTTGGCGTCAGGCTGGACATAGTTGAACAGAGTTTATCACAGTGCCGTTTGCATGTTTGCAGACGGCGTTTTTTTGTTTCCGGCCAAAATTTAATATTAGGGCATAAGCCAGCAGTCCTTCGGGGGTGCTGGCTTTTGTTATATCAGCGGAAAACCGCAAAAAAAGAAAGGAGCATCTATTATGCAAAAAACATGCGAAGACAGCTACTCAACAACCTTCTGTTCCTTCAAGGATATGCAGAGGTACCATGAGGATTTGACGTCAGAGAGCCAGTGGATCAGGTGCAAAATCAATGAATTGCACATTGAGCCGCTGGATCAGGCGTCATCGCTCTATGGAACCCCCTCTTCATTTGCCCCAGGGGTCAGCACAGAAGCGGTAGAGGACACGGCTCAAAATCTGGGCCTTGCTATGCGGATAGGCAGTGACTACTATCCTATCCGCACAACCGCTTATAAAAGCTTGCTGGCTCGGGCTAAAATCGGTGGCACTGTGCTGCCAAAGCTCAGCAGGGAAAAACTTGCCAGAACACTCAATGATTGTCTGGCCATTTATTCCTCTGAAGCACTGCTTCTCATTCGGGATGAGAAGGTGTCGGCAGCCCATTCTGGGAATCCAGTTGACTATTCTGTACTTCCTATCGATGAGTTACTGAAAGCACTCACGAGAAAACTGGATGACCGTTTCTCCGGAAGTGAATTCCAATCCGGCTATAGCGATCACGCATTGACCAGTGCTTCTTGGACAATGCCAGGTCAGAAGGAGGAGTTACTGGATGCCTACGAAAAAGTGTTGATCGCTCAGGGGAAAACAACCATGGCCTCGAAATTGATGCCCGGTATCCGGTTTGTGACCTCCGATGTCGGTGTTGCATCCGCAAAGGTGTCTGCTCTGCTAATGGGGACACAGTATCCCATTCATATTGGAGGCTGTGTAGCGGTTGACCATTGTAATCAGGCCAAAGTGGAGAACTTTGAAGACGTGCTTGACCAGTTATTTGCCCAATTCCAGGATTCTGTAGGAAAGCTGCAAAAGCTGTTGGATATCCCTTTGGCTTACCCCATCAATGCTATGACCCGTGTTTGCAAGAGTTTGTCACTTCCGAAAAAAGCGGCAGTGGAAGCCATTGCAATGTATGAGATGGCCTATGGTGACGGGCCCTCGACGGCTCACGATGTATTCATGGCTATGCAGGAAATTCCCTATATCATGAAGGCAGAACACACATCAGAGGACAAACTGTTGCGCCTCGAAGAGAATATGGCCCGGGCACTCACACTGCGCTGGAGCGATTATGATCTTGCAAAGGCGGTGAGTTACTAATGAAAAAGCCTATCATTCTCTGTGACTGCGCCGGTATGGGTAATGACCGATGGCTGGAATGCCGTGCACATGGTCCCAAAGGCGATATCCCCTATACAGTGGGAGGCAGTGATGTAGCTACAATTTTCGGATTATCTCCCTGGATGACCCCATTGGAACTGTGGATGATTAAGAAAGGGCGGATGAAAGCGCCTGCCAAGTCCAATTCGGATCAACTGGAGATGGGGCATTTGCTGGAACCTATTGCGGCATATTGGTATCAGAAGAAAACCGGCAATACAGTTTTTGACGATACGAACCTGTATCAGCATGCAGATCACCCCTACGCGCTGGCCAATATGGATCGTCGGTATACCAGAAAAGCAGACGGAGAACCGGGGATCCTGGAATGCAAAAGCTGCACATATCATAAAGCCGGGGATTGGGCAGATGATACCTATCCTCTGTACTATGAGATGCAGCTCCGATTTTACTTGTCTTTTGAGGAGACGAAGTATGGTGCATTTTCCTGCATTTGGGGGAACAATCCGGATAATGACCTTGCCATACCAGAACTAATCAGGGATCAGGCAAAAGAAGATATGATTTTTGAACGTCTGGACCAGTGGATCTGGAGCTTAGAGCATGATAAACCGCCTGCCATGGACGATGTAAAGCCCAAGCTGGCGCTGGAGTCGCTGGCCAGAATCTATGGAGCGAGTCAGGCAGGGCTGCCCACAGTTGAGTTTCCGTCAAAATATGAGCGGCAGTTGCGGCAGATTGCTCTTTTACAAGGGAAAATCGCCGACTGCAATGCAGAAATCAAAACTTATGAAAAGGAGATTGAAGCACATAGTGTGCGAATTGCCGAAATCATGAAAGAGCATGAGCATGGTATTCTTACGACTACCAGTGATAAGCTACTGATTGATTTTGTGACAAAAACCAGTAAACGGCCAGATTCCAAAGCTTTGAAAGAGAAGTATCCAGCAGCCTATGCGGATGTGCTGAAGACCTCGGAAAGCCGGAAACTGAAAGTTCGTATTGAGCCGGCATAACCGCCGGAGAAAGGATCAACCATGCCAAAAGAAATATTTACGGATGATTGGGAGGACAGCTTGCTTCTGCAGTTTTTGCGTCCGGAACCGGAAAAAGAAACAGCTTATATCTATTCTCCGCTGCGTGCAGAAAACACACACCAGTATCTGTGCAACCTGTATGCAGCTCGGGCTTATATGTTTTATGCAAAAGAGTATATGGGATATCTTAGCAGAGCCCCCCACGCCTATCTTCCTTTGCTGCTCTGCGATGAAGATGCAGATGAGAGGAATTTTGCATTGCGGTTCGGAATGGAACTGATGGAGAAAAGCAAGGTTGTTTTCGTCTGCGGAAATCGACTGAGCAAGGGTATGGCTGGCGAGATCGTCCAAGCTACCGCACTACGAAAGCCCATTTATGTATTTGACGCAGACCTGCACTGTGAAGTGCAGAAAATTGTGCGCCAAAACCGTCCTCCCATGTTTTCAGCTTCTTATATCGAAGACCATCCAGTTATGGCCCACCCACGGCCACAGATGGAGATGGCTTTCAGGAAGAAGCGAAATGGCGAGGGCATTTCTTTTTACAATGAATCAAGGTGCTTATAGAAGCATCTAAAGAAAGGAGCGATCGCTTTGATTTGTCAGTTTAAACGACTGATTTACCCACGCAGCCAGCCTGTTGAAGATGGCAGCTATATGATTGCTTTATATAAGCCCTGTGAAGCCATACGGGATTCTGCCGGGAACATGATTTCAGAAGTCAAGGCGGTGGGCTATTATCTGCCCACTGCCGATAATCTCCGCTATGATTTCCAGGGCCGTTGGAGCAGAAATGCCAAACACGGTATCCAGTTTGAAGTGGAGAATTTTCAGGAGGTTATCGCACCGACCAAAGAAGGCATTATTGCCTTTCTGATGTCGGGACAGATCAAAGGTATTGGGCCAAAGACTGCTGAAAGAATCTACGATACTTTCGGCCAGAAAACGCTGGAGATGTTGGACAATGAGCCGGACAAGCTGCTGACAATTTCTGGAATCAGTAAAAACAAGCTCAAGAAAATTAAGGAGTCCTATCTAGCTTCCCGCGGCGCCCGTGATGTAGTGGCCTTTCTAGCCCCTCACGGCATTACCCCTAATCGGGCAGTAAAGCTGTACCTGAAATATGGTGATCAGACCATGGACATTGTGAGAAACCATCCTTACCAGCTCTGCGAGATGGCAGGCGTAGGATTTCGTACAGCGGACAAGATTGCCATGAGTATGGGGTTTAACAAGCTTTCCCCTGAACGGGTGGATGAGGGGTTGCTTTACACTTTAACAGAAGCAGAAATGAAAGGGCATCTCTGTATGGAAAAACATGCTTTTATCCGACAGGCACTGAAAATTCTGGATACAGAAGGGCTTACCGAGGAGATGGCAGCCAACAGGGCTGCCTATCTTCTGCACACAGAGCGCCTTGCCTCATACCAAAGTCGAGTTTACCTACCGGCAGCGGCCAGAGCGGAACAGCGGCTGGCAGAACGGATTTACAGGCTGCAAAACTCTTTCAGGCCACACCACTATGGGAATTTGGCGTCAGACATTTTGGAGCTGGAGAAAAAGCTTCGCCTTGCATTAAATGAGGAGCAGAAATTGGCGGTAACAACCGCCATGACTGCCCCAATTACCATTGTCACCGGAGGTCCGGGAACTGGAAAGACGTTGATTCAGCGTGCGTTTCTGGAGTTGTATCGCAGCAAAAACCCATCAGGGAAAATTACATGCTGCGCGCCTACCGGACGTGCTGCGCGGAGGATGGAGGAATCCACTGGAGTACCGGCCACGACAATCCACAAGGCATTAGGTTTGATTGCCGGCGAAGATGGAAATTACTGTGAGCCAGAGCAACTGGAAGCAGACTTGATTTTGGTAGATGAGGTGTCCATGATGGATATCTACCTGGCAGGCCATCTTCTTTATTCCATCCCTCAAGGGAGCCAACTGGTATTGATTGGCGATGTGGATCAGCTTCCATCCGTTGGACCGGGGGCTGTACTGAAATCGCTGATTGCCTGCGGAAAAATCCCTGTTGTGAGACTGGAAAAGGTATACCGCCAAGCTCTTGGCAGCCGTATCGCTACCAATGCCAAACTGATTCGCAGTGGAAATCTTGGCCTGGAATACGGAGATGACTTTCAACTGTTTGAATCCTCAGACCTATCGGAATCGGCTAACCTGCTTGAAGAAATTTATCTTCAGGAAGCAGGGCGTTACGGAGTAGACAATGTGACGCTCCTAACACCCTTCCGTCAGAAAACCGACACAGGAGTCAATGCTCTCAATAGTCGGCTGCAGTCCAAGGTGAACCCACCGGAGGTGGGAAAGCTGGAACTATCCCATGGCAAGAGAATCTTCCGTTTGGGTGATAAGGTGATGCAGGTTAAGAACTTTGAGGATGTCAATAACGGTGATGTTGGCTATATTACCAGCATCAGCCGTGACAGCGATACTTCTTATGTCACCGTAGACTTTGGGGATGGACGGATAATGGAATATGAAAGTGGTGATCTTGAAATGCTCGACCATGCGTATGCTTCCACCGTCCATAAATCACAAGGAAGCGAATACCAGTCTGTCATAATCAATCTGCAATGTGCCCATGCTGTGATGCTTGTCCGGCCGTTGCTTTATACAGCCGTCACCCGCGCAAAGCAACGGGTGATTTTGGTAGGTGAACGGCGGGCCATTTGCATTGCGATTAAACGTGTGGATACAGAACAGAGGGAAACTATGCTGGCAGAAAGGATCTGCGAGCTGTATAGTCACTAAAAATACCGGGGCAAACACCTCGAAAACGAAAGGAGACAAAACATGGCTACTTGTCTTGATGATTATCAAAGCATGAAAGACACTATGACGCAGCAGTTTTCCAAAGGAAATCTTTCTTTGGAACAATCCATGATGTATCAGGAGCTGCTGTACCGTATTGGAGTTCTGGAAACCTGCCGGGTGTTCTGCAAAATGGCGCCTATTACCACGGAGATGAAGGCATTGGTTGCCCATTATCAGATGGTTGATGCCTATGTGCAGTGTATTGGGAAAGAACGCAGATTTGGAATGCCGGCGGACGATAAGGAGAAGGCCAAACGGAAGGTGGCAGCTGACGCCTTGGAAAAAACCGTGGCAGACTGCCGCAAACGATTTTCCAGTTTTCAGCCTTCCGGGCAGGACATGTATAAACGCAGTATCAGCATGATGCTGAATACAATCCTGCCGGTATGGCTCCAACTCAGAAACACATACGTGCCAATAAGAAAATAAGGAGGACATGAACATGAGTCAGAATAACTCGAATGATAAGGCCGCTATGTTGGCCAAGTTGAGCAGTATCAATCAGGTGGAGGGCTTTGACCCAACCCCATTTGCAGTGGAATATACGGATTTGAATACCGGTGAGTCTCGAAAGAGACTCCCGGTAATGATACAGATGGCCTGGTTCCGCCTGAAATACCCGGAAGGGCGTATTGCCGTTCAGGTGACACCGAGCAAAGATTGCTTTGTTGCTACAGCTCGCATCTATCCAAGCTATAAGGATAGTTCGGATTGCTATTTGGCAGAGGCAACAGCATCCCGGGGTCCGGATGCCTCCAAGCCGTCTGTTTCTCCCAGAGAATGGGCGCAAACGGCCGCTGTAGGAATCGCCCTGCGAAATGCAGGTTTCGGTCTACAGTTCAATGCTGCTGGCGATGATTTTGAGGATATCGCTCCGGATGAGTTAGGTGCTATGGCAACCGATACCGAGACGGGCCCAGAAATGGAGCAGGAGTTTTCAACCGTTTCCACTCCAGTTGTCGAAAAGCGTGAACTTTCTCCAAAAGAGAAGCTGGAGCAGGCCCAAAATACGCCTTGCCCCATCCAAAAGTTTGGGGGAAAAACGCTGGGAGAAGTATTGAAACTTGATCCGAAGGCAATTAACTGGGTAGCAACCAAATTTACCGGAGATCCAGAGATTCGAGCGGCGGCAAAACTCATTTGCGAGTATGCCGTGCAGCAGGTTTCAGCGTAAAAATCGTATTGAGGGCGGCTTAGCCGCCCTCGGAAAGGAGGTTGTATGGAACTATTCCATATGGCGGATATTATACCGCTAATCGGGATTCCCTACCCTCCCTCTGGCCGTAGCAATTACAATATCCCCTGCCCTTGTTGTGACGATAATCCCAGAAAAAAGCATCTGAATATCAATTTACAGAAAGATGTCTTCCGCTGCCCTCGCTGTGGGTTTTCCGGCGGAGTGTTCGATCTGTATGCCTACTATGCAGGCATCTCCCGTGAGTCTGTCAGAGAGGCGTTGATTGCGCGTCTGGATGTACATGGGAATATTCCCAACCCCAAACCTATCAAGGTAGAAGAAGTTCCGGAATGTCCTTTAGCGGATATTGATGATCGTCATGCAACCTATAGTGCTCTGTTGAGCCGACTGTCACTGGCAACAGATCATCGGGAAAATTTACTTTCCAGAGGCTTAAATTTGGAGCAGATTGAACGGCTGGGGTATAAAACCACACCGGTGGTCGGTACGGGAGTGATTGCAAAACAACTGCTGGCGGAGGGGTTATATCTATCCGGAGTACCTGGTTTTTACCGCAAGAACGGTCAATGGATGTTCGTCAGTGAACAACGCGGTATTCTGATTCCTTTTCGGGATTTGGATGGGCGAATTCAAGGCCTTCAAATCCGCCGGGATAACGTGAGTAAAAGAAAGTTTCGTTGGGTGTCCAGTGTCGGTAAATCGGATGGCTGCAGAGCAGAAAGCTGGGTTCATATTGCCGGCGATCTGCGTTCTACAATCATCCTCATTGAGGGACCTATGAAAGCTGATATTGTGCATGAACTGACTGGTCAGACCGTTGTTGCGGTTGGAGGTGTAAACGCACTCTCCCACTTGGAACAAGCTCTTCGTACATTTCGTGAGCGAGGCGTAAAAAAGGTCATGACGGCATTCGACATGGATTTCCTGAAAAATCCACATGTGAAGAATGGATATGAAAACCTGAAAACACTGCTTATCCAAACTGGATATGAATACGGGGTGTACCTTTGGAACCCTGATTATAATGGTCTGGATGACTATGTGTGGAAATATTGTCTACAGGGCGGCAAGCCGTCACAGTAGCGAAAAAGGCGGGAATTCCCCGCCTTTTTCTTATGTGTATAAACTCGTGAAAAAAGCGCATTCTGGTTGTAAATGCGTTTTTTTAACTGTGTAATATTATAGAACAAATACAGGAGGTAATGATTATGCTGATAGCAATCGATCACGGCAATTATGCCATCAAAACACCCCATTTTTCTTTTGTTTCCGGTCTCTCTGAGCATACGGTCAAACCGCCTTTGGCAGATGAGGTACTGGAATTTGGCGGCAGCTACTGGACACTCTCTGGTAAAAGGCTTCCTTATATGAGAGATAAGACCAAAGACGAACGATACTTTGTTCTTTCTCTGTTTGCGATTGCTAGAGAGATTGAGATGCTGGGAGCCCAAACTGCATTTGAACAGGTCGATTTGGCTGTGGGACTTCCCCCAGAACATTATGGAATGCTGCGGGAAAAATTTGCCCAGTATTTTCGTCGAAGCGGTGCGATTAACTTTGTGTACAAAGACCGCCCGTTAAGTATTGTGATTCGCCATGTGTTGGTATATCCGCAGGCGTATGCGGCAATAATTCCACAGAGCGGCCATCTGCTCAAAACTTTACGGGTTTTTGTTATAGATATCGGTGGATTCACAACGGATGTACTTTTACTTCGCAATGGGAAACCCGATTTGCAGTTTTGCCGGAGCCTGGAGAGCGGAGTTATTACCATGAACAACGACATCATCCGAAAAATCAGCGCACAGCATGATATGAAGATTGAGGACGAGCATATCAGTGCCGTACTACAGGGGCGGGAAACCATTCTTCCTGAAGATGTCAAGAAAACCATCCGTGAGTCTGCTCAGCTGCATGCCAAAGAAATTTTGGACCAACTCAGGGAGCTTCAAGTGGATCTGCGAACCAACCCCGCTATCTTTATTGGTGGAGGTAGTTCTTTGTTCCGCCCACTATTGGAGCAGTCATCTATGGTGGCTCAGGCCAGCTATGTAGAGGATCCAAAGGCCAATGCGATCGGATATGAGATGATGGCAAAACAACAGCTGAGCCGCATGGTATAGTTGCGGGGAGCTGGTTGAGATGAAAAAGGATGGAACCTATCGGTTTAATTTACAGTTTAGCGCTGATACGGCAGAACGAATCCGGGCAGGTGAACTACTTGAAAAGTTAGGCAATAAAAAAAGTTCTGTCATTGTTCCGGCTCTTAATGAGTATTTGGAACGGCATCCTGAGTTGCAAACGGAAGCAATTCGCATTCAAATTGAAGAAGCAGATGCCTTGCACAAAGAGAAATTGGAGGATATGATACGCCAGATTGTTCGGGAACAGATTGACAGTATGGCGGTTCCTAATAAAGAGCAGCTTCAGGAACTACCAGCAGAGAGTCTGGAAGAAGATGTAGCCCGGATGATCGATAATCTGGATATCTTCCGATAATAAGAATCTGTGTATTATCGCTCTTGTATTCCAAAAATCAGAATTAACATACGAAAAAATCGCCCCTTTGCCTCTTAACAAAACTTATAGTGCGCATATCGGAATTGTACTTTCTTCACTTGTACTGTTGGTTTTATTAAAATTATAGCAGAAAGGGACGATAACAATGGACTATCAATTACTGGGGAAAAATGTTCGCAAGTACCGGATTCAGATTGGAATGAAACAAGAGGAACTGGCTGAAAAAGTAGGTTGTTCAAGCAGCCATATCGGCCAGATTGAAAACAATCGGGGTATTCCCAGTCTGGAGATGGTCGTCAACATAGCAAATGCACTTCACACTACTGTAGATCAGCTGGTACTGGATTCTTTGGAATGTCCAGAAATTGTCTATTTGCGAGATATTGAAAAGAGAATTCAGGAACTATCAATGCCGGTGAGGATGCTGGCTTGTGAGATGTTGCAGGATATGTTGGAAATCATAGAAAAGGTTCGTGGCTGAGTGAGTCCTGATTCCCCATAAAGTCTGTACGCCCTCAACGGCAACTTTCAGTTGACAGATTCTGATTTTTGGGAGGATATTATGGCATGAAAGAAAATGAAGTAATCGACTATCCCCGACAGTAAGGTATCCAGACGAATACCGATTGAGACGTTTGTTTCAAAAAAAGAATACAGCAACGATTCAATGCAGCTGCTTTTCAACAAGTAGCTGCATTTTCATATATAAATCAACAGGCTTCCTTTTGCAGATCACATTGCGCTATTTTGCAGTGTGATCTTTTTTCATGCCTGCGGGAAGGAGGTGAGTCCCGTGTACATCTTCAATGTGCGTTAAATCACCTCAGTAACCCGAAACCAATCAATAAATACGCATGCCATCTTGGCATGCCTCCCAGGCGGCTGGGATGGCATGGCCTGGAGGCATGAAATGAAATACGATTTTTCGTCCGGACGGGATGAGCTGCGCGGCCGGTTCACCCGTTTTATGGAGGTCTCTGTTCGCAATGCGCGGAAAGACTATTTGAGGAAATTGAGCCGCTATCCCGAAACATCGTCACTGGAAAGTGTGCCAGAAGAAATTTTGACTGTCAGGGATTCCATCGAAATAGGCAGAAAGGATGCCTTCGACTTTGAGGAGGAACGGTTGGCAAAAGCCTTCAGTCAGCTTCCTCTTATGCGTCAACGTATTCTTGTACTTCTGTTCGTGGAAGAGTTATCCCCGACAGAAATTGCCCGCAAACTGAACTGTTCTGTGCAGCATGTGTATAACCAGCGTTCTCTGGCACTCAAAAAACTTCGTCAGCTCCTTGAGAAAGAAGGTGGTAAAGGATGACGGCAATGGAATTTCGTGAATTGTTGCAGCGAGCAGTTGAAGGAGACTATGACGCTGTGGAGCAGATACTTATCCTTTACATGCCGCTTATCAACCGGTACAGCATGATTGATGGACAACTGGATGAAGACTGTCGGCAGTACATACTCATCCGTATCACACTGAGTATCAGCAAATTCATAATCTGAAGGAAGGCTGCTCTGGGAAACCAGGGCAGCCTTTTTCAAATTTTTTTGCTAGAACATTAGAAATTAAATAAATGGAGCGTTCTTACTTTATGAAGGCGTCCCCCTTCACGGTACCTTGACAACTACATAGCAAAACCCGGTACATCCCCTGACCGAGAAGCGGCTATCCGTCTGTCTGGCAAACAGAACAAGAGCACTGATATATGGGCGGCTCCTATATAACGCGACGATCCGGCAGGGCCATCATGGTACTTCCGGCTTGGACGCGTCACGGCATCGGCCGGCTCGGCATCAGAATGCGGAGAGATGAAATTTCTATGGACCTGTTCGCCACAGGCATCGGGGATTGCATAATTCAAAGAATAGGTTGACCAAATATTGGCAAAGATATGGGTGAGGTGATTAAGATGCGAAATTACGAAAATGATCCAAGAACTTTGGATTCATTGGTTGATATCCGAGATGTGAAGGTTGATCCGGCACAGCCACCGGAGGAGCGAATACGCTCTTATGTGCAGCAAGTTAAGGACCCATATTGTTTCCGTGTTGGAGACGTTAAGGTCCGTGTGGCCTATGCGGGAAAGGACGAAACCCTGAACGACAGTTTCTGTAATATGATTTCTACTCTATGACCGGAAAACATTTCCAGAGAGAAATTCGATAAAACGACTGGAAAAAGGAGTACAGCCATGCTATACTAGGTGTGGACGAAATCAGCGAATACTCCGGTCGTTTTGTGGTGAGACCGCAAAATTCAGACAGGAGTGGCGCTAAATATGAAAGATGTAATGCAATTGTATCATGTCGCCATCTACCTCCGTTTATCGAAGGATGATGGCGACATTTCTTTTTCGGATTCGAGAAAATTAGAGAGTAACAGTATCCATAATCAACGGGAGCTGTTGATATCCTATTTGAAAGAGCACCCTGAAATGGAACTGTATGATGAGTATAAAGATGATGGTTGGACTGGTACAAATTTTGACCGGCCTGATTTCCGCCGCATGATGGAGGATGTGCGCGCAGGCAAGGTGAATTGCATACTTGTTAAAGATCTATCTCGCTTTGGAAGAGATTACATTGAATGCGGAAAGTATATCGAAAAAATATTCCCTCAGTTGGGAATTCGATTCATTGCTTTAAATGATGGATTTGATACACAGTCTTCTAGTAGTACAGACAGTATTGTAATTCCATTCAAAAATCTGATTAACGATTCTTATAGTCGGGATATTTCTATTAAAGTCCGCAGTAATTTGGAGGTGAAACGTAGGCAGGGCGAATTTATTTCTAATTTTGCAGTATATGGATACAAAAAGGACAAAGAAAATAAAAATCATCTTGTTGTGGATGAGTATGCTGCTAGTATTGTACAGGATATTTTCAAATGGGCTATTGAAGGCCATAGTCCGGGAAGCATAGCTCTACGATTGAATCAACTTGGTGTACTTTCCCCCATGGAATATAAAAAATCTCAGGGGAGTAAATACAAATCAAAGTTTAAGACTGGTGCGCAGGCAAAGTGGAGTCATGTTGCGGTTCGTAGAATTCTACAAAATGAAATTTATACCGGTACGATGGTTCAGGGAAGGAGGACAACTCCGAATCATAAGACCAAAAAGTTTATATACAAGGATCAGAATGATTGGGTTCGAGTAGAAGGAACCCATGAGGCAATTATCAGTCGGCCTCAATTTGATTTGGTACAACAGATTCTGCAGGAGGATACAAGGGCAAACGCTGAAAATGCAGCGGTGCATCCATACTGCGGAAGAATCTTTTGCGGGGATTGTGGAGCCCCTATTGTGCGTAAAACAACAGTATCTGACGGCAAACGCTATGTATATTATGTGTGCGGAGCCAATAAAGCCGACAGCCACACCTGCAGTAAACACAGCATACGGGAAGAAATATTGGATGATGCCGTACTTGTTACAATTCAGCGTCAAATCGAAATTGCACTGGATATGGATGCTGCGTTGCGCCAGATTGAAACATTGTCCTGGGAAAGAACTGAACTAAGGAAAATAGAAGCGAACATTGAAGTGCAAAACCAGATTATCCAGAAAAACAACAATCTCAGACTGGGAATATACGAAGATCTTCAAAGCGGTATTTTATCCAGAGAAGAGTTCATGACATTGAAAGAGGAGTTCTCTTCAAGAATTGCTGCCGCCAAGAAAGTGATAGATCAACTTATTAGCAGTAAAAGTGAGATTCAACATGGCCTAAGCAAACAGCAAAGTTGGCTGGCCCAGTTCCGTGAATATGAGAATATTACAGCTATTACACGACGGTTGATTGTCAGTTTGGTGGAACGAATCAATGTATATGAAGACTCCGAAATTGAGGTGGTTTTTCGACATCGGGATCAATTTGCTCATATCAAAGAATTTTTGGAAAACCAAGAAGGTAAATCTGAAAAGATACAGATATTTCCTCAGTTGGAGGTGGTATAAATGGCCCGTATATCCCGCAAGAAAGGCGATGTCAATCAGACTGGAGCTGATGTGAAAGATATTTTCCGCACAGCGGTTTATTTGCGTCTTTCTGTGGAGGATAACGGGAAAAAAGACGCGGATTCACTGGACAACCAAAGAGAACTTCTACTTTCCTATGTGGCTGATCGTCCGTATTTAGAATTGATTGAAATTTATGAGGATAATGGCTGGACCGGTACAGATTTTGACCGGCCTGCCTTTCAACGCATGCTGGAGGATGCACAGAAAGGGAAAATAAACTGCATTGTAGTCAAAGATCTTTCACGGTTAGGGCGTAACTATGTGGAAGCGGGAAATTATCTTGAAAAAGTATTTCCTTTTTTAAATCTTCGCTTTATCGCAGTGAATGATAATTATGACAGCGCATCCCTCACATCAGGTGAGCATCTGGGGGCAACTCTGAAAAATGTTGTAAACGATATTTATGCTAAAGATATCTCCCGCAAATCTTGCTCCGCATTGAAGATGAAACGGGTAAAAGGAGAATATATTGGCAATTATGCCCCGTATGGCTATTTGAAAGATCCACAGGATAAAAACCATCTGATTGTAGACCCAGAAACGGCGCCTATTGTGATAGAAATTTTTACTATGCGCGCTGAAGGACTGGGTGTGGGTACGATTATACGCAAACTGAACGAGAAAGGATACCCTTCCCCTGGCAGGCTTCGCTATGAGCGCGGAATTATAACAAATAACAATAAAAAAGGAAAGGCTCTCCCTTGGAACAGACATGTTTTAACGGATATGCTTTATAACATTGCTTATATCGGGCATCTGGCTCAAGGGAAAAGTGCCAGCTGTTTGCATAAAGGAATCCCTTTTCACTGGACAGATCCTTCCGAATGGGATATTGCTGAAAATACGCATGAACCTATTATTTCAATGGATCTATGGGAACAGGTTCAAAGAGTAAATCAATCTCTTTCAAATGCAGCGAAAGCCAGTCATGGGAAATATGGGAATCTCCCTAAAAGAGAAAACCCCTATGGCTCATTGCTACGTTGTGCGGACTGCGGACGTGTTATCAAGCAAATTCGTTCTTATAACACAAGCAAAAAGAATGGAACTCAGAGCTATTACACATACAAATGTTCCGGGTATATTGAACTTGGTACGTCAAGCTGTCTACAAAGAAGTATCCGTGCTGCCGATCTGGATTCAGCTGTACTAGAGACTATTCGGAAACAAATGGAAGTCTTTATGGACAGGCAGCGGGTTCTGCAGCATCTGATTACAATGGAAAAAGCCAAGGCAAAACAAGCGGCTCCAAATGACAGGCTACAGGAGTTACAAGCGGAAATAACAAAAAAACGCAATATGTCTGCTTCACTATATGTGGATTATAAAGACGGGATTTTATCTCAAGACGAGTATCTTTATGCCAAGGAAACGTATCAGACCGAATTAGATCGGCTGGAACGGGAAGAAAGAGAACTTCGCAGTGTACATGAGCGTGCAGCGGCAGCCAGTACGGGAGAGAAAAAGTGGAACAGACTGATAGAGCGATATTACCACCAAGAAAGGCTTACAAAGGAAATGGTAAACGCCTTTGTGAAAGGAATCCAATTGTATGCCGACAACAGTATCACCATAGAATTCCGCTACATGAACGAATTCGAGGAATTGCTTCAAGAGTGCGAGAGAATCAGAAAGGGGGTTGCATAGGAAATGGTCTTGCATATTGCGATGTATCTGCGATTGTCGCAAGAGGATGTTGATAAAAGAAATAATATACTCAAAGACGAGAGTAACAGCATCCGCAGTCAAAGACTACTGATTCAAAGGTATATTCAAGAGCATTCAGAGCTTTCAGGCTGTCCGGTTATGGAATTTGTAGATGATGGTTATACCGGAACCAATTTTGAACGCCCACAATTCCAGAAAATGATTAGTTTGATACGCAGCGGCGAAATCCAGTGTGTGGTCGTAAAAGACCTCTCTCGGTTTGGCCGCAATTATTTAGAGGTTGGCGATTTTCTGGAGCATATTTTCCCATTTCTTGGTGTTCGATTTATTGCCATCAATGACCATTATGACAGCACGGATTACATTGGTACAACCGGCGGCGTGGATGTAGCCTTCCGTAACCTCGTCTATCAGCAGTATAGTCAGGATCTTTCCCAAAAAGTAAAAGCTGCTATGCACATGAAAATGGCAAGAGGGCAATATGTTACACACTGCCCGTATGGCTATAAAAAGGCCCCTGGAGAAAAACATAAGATGATCATTGACCCAGTAACTGCACCAGTTGTCCGTGAAATTTTTTTGGCGGCGATTGCGGGAAAGAAAAGCACTGAAATTGCCTCTGCGTTGAATGAAAGGCATATCCCCACACCGATGGAGTACAAAAAACTAATCCGTAAGGATATTCAGAATGAGGTCATGTGGAGTCATCAGGCTGTTTTGCGTATTATTAAAGATTATAAGTATACAGGAGCCATGGTAAATTTTAAATGCGAGAATCAAACCATTCGTGCCCGTGTACAGAAAAGGAAAGCAGCAGATGAATGGGTTGTTGTTGAAAACAGCCATGAACCAATCGTATCCCATGAAGAATATGAAGCGGCAAATGCCCGTATACGCAAGGTAAAGGCACATCAAGCAGCCCAACATGATCGGACAGACCGTATTTACTACTGCGGGCATTGTGGCAGACGCTTGCGAAAAACCTTTGGGATAGATGAGTATTACTCTTGTGCTACCCCTCTCTACCGTAAAAATACGGAGTGTTCTGCTATCCGCTGGAGTCGGACAGATCTGGAGCAGGTGGTGCTATCGGCGTATAGAGCGCAGCTCTCTATTATGGAAAAACAGTATAAAAAAATCACCAAGCAGAAAAAACAGAATCCGCTTGAAAAATGCCGGGAGAACCAAAAAGGTTTGCTCAAAGAGATTGCTTTGATATCCGAGCAAAATCTACGTTTATACGAAGATTATAAAAGCGGAAAACTTGATGCTGAGAGCTTTCTTGAGCAAAAGAACAGGATGTTTTCAAAAAAGAGGAAGATGGAAGAGGAACTCGCAGAACTCCAAAAGCAGGAAGAAACGCTACTCGGCCAGCGAGAGATTGATAACGATCAGATGTCGCGTATGCAAGATGCCCTTTCTACTAAGGGACTACCCGATGAAGAATTGATAAAGGAGATGTACCGACTGATTGATAAGGTGATTGTTTATTCTAACCGGGAAATCGAGATCTTTTGGAAGCTGAACGATTGTTTCCGGACGACGATGAAAGGATGATTTGCGTTTATGGAGAAACTGAGAGTTGCATTATACGCACGCGTTGCTTCAGCTGATCAGTTTGGGACTGTACTTGACCTACAAGAACGAATGCTTGAAACTTATGCCAAGGAGCAGGGTTATGAAGTAGTTGCCAAAGTGAGGGAAACCGGCAGTGGCCTTTGTTGTAATCGGCCTGGGTTGAATAGGATATTAGAAATGCCCTGCCAAGAAGTACAGGGGGTATTGATCAAATCTCTGGATCGTGTGGGAAGAGACCCCGTAGAAACAGTGGGCTGGAAAAGACAACTTGAAGCGTCCGGGAAAAAGTTGCTTTGTGTGGAAGAGAATGAGATGTGTCCTGCATCTGCTGATTTATACGAATGTTTGGTGGAGCATTTCGAGACGGAACAAAAGGGGCTTTGAGGGAAAAAGTTGCAAAATGAGAGACTTTGTCCTATTATTACACATGGGGTGGCCTCTTTTCCAAGATAGAAGAAAAAATTAAAAAGTCGAAAAACCTAGTATTTAAGCCGTTTTTCGGGCCTCAAAATTTTTTCTTTGCGAATACTTGACACGTCCAGACGATCTGGGCAGGGTCGTTATCCCGAAGGAGATACGCCGCACAATGCGTATTC
>ERZ1027089.173-NODE-173-length-40067-cov-19.096021_pt1 | contig 40067 bp, 49 predicted proteins | sample MGYA00519412_ERZ1027089 | MGnify/ENA primary metagenome ERZ1027089 (study PRJEB26926, sample SAMN06164433) | human gut metagenome | biome: ENVO:00009003; feature: ENVO:2100002; material: ENVO:00002003 | host: Homo sapiens | place: USA | collected 2012 ... | reverse complement strand
ACGGGTGGCCCATTTTTCAATGAGCGACCGGCCCACTTTTCAATGAGTATTTACACGGCATAATTAGAGCAAACTCTATTCTGCCCTCGTTTGCACGATATTTGTAGGTGTTCCCTGCAAATTTCGGCACGTCTTGAAGCTCGCGAAAAGACGGAAAGGGTTGGTGTCGGGCAGGATACAGGGCCGACGGGAGGGCGCCGGGAAGGAAAGAACCGGCACTGATTTTGATGGGCGGCACACTGCCGTCGGGTCCCGTCAAAATCGAGCCTTAAAGATTTGCATATCAGGCAAATCGACCGCATCTGCACGGGTCCTGTCTACAAAAATCTCGGTTTTGTAGTGGGTTGCAGATGCGAAACGGCTGTGCAGCAGACGTTTGGGGGTTACGGGGGCTTGCCCCCGTAGTGGCTTTGCACACCCCCCACCGCGCTGTCGCTCGTTTTTCCCTCGCCCCCTCTCGCCCTCGCGGAATATGCAGAAACGCCCCCACGGAGCGACCCCGATGCGCGGTAAAATCGCTGCCGCGAAGGTCAATTTCCGCAACGTGGAAATTGACCTTCGCGACAGCACCGCTCTCCCTCGATGCGGATACACTTATCAAATCGAGGGGCTGAACGACGGCGATGTGCGGTGATGACGATGCGGCGCGTAACGGAAGGCTTGTCAGCCAAAGGAACGCAGGGAACTCGGAGTGCCTACATAGGATTAGAGCAAACAGCAGGTGTCGCGTAGGCACGGAGCGACAGGCACTTTGTCGTGGGCTTGCACTAAGACAATGTGCCGACCTGACCTTGCCCTAAGCCGTAGGCAAACTCGGAGTGAGTGAAGTGGTTGGCCGACAGCTGGAGTGGAGTCAGTGCATCGGCGCACCGTGCATCGGGGCCTGGGGCGGGCATAGCGTCGCAGACGATGAATGAATGGAACGTGCCGGGGGCTTGTAATGTAGGCGGCTTCTTCCTCTGTGGGTGGGAGGAACGTGGCTGACAGTATGGCATCCGTGCGATTGGAGGAAGAAACGAAGCAGACCGGCATCGACGGCTCGGAATAGCAAGCGGAGGCATCGGGTTGACAGCGGAACGGAAGCGAGCCGACACCGAAGGCACAGCCGGAGGTGTCGGTGTTAGCGAGAGTGCAGCCGTCAAAGAGAGTTTATGACCGCAGGTGCAGACATACGCGCCCGGCACCGTGACGCAGGAGCGGTGTCGGGAAAAAGCGGATGGCAAGCCGGAGGTCGTAATCTCTCGACCCGAAGGACGCAGCGGTTTTTAGCCGAAGTGGAGAGCATTGGAACCTCGGCCAAAAATGCTCGGAGTCGGCGATGACTGGGGATGCGAGCGACTGAGGGAATGAGCGGTCAAATGCCATTGCATAAGCCACGTTCCGGGTGGGGTCGATAATGTAAGCCGCCTACATTCCTGCCTTCGGCGACAAATCCACGCTGCCCGACAGGGCGAGAAATGAGCGAGTGCCACGGGCTAAACTCCGTGCGTTCATCAGTCCTCTTATGGGTGGGAGGATGGTGGCGGATGGCGGCAGTGCGCCGATTGGAGGCCGGAGAGAAGATGCCTGTCCTTCCGAGTCGGAATAGCAAGCGGAGGTTTCGGGGCACACTGAAATGGGAACGGACCCGACACCGTAGGCGTAACCGGAGGTGTCGGGGGAAAGTGGGAATGGAAGTGTGAAGATAGTTTGTAACCGAAGATGCAATGTAGCGCCACGAGCCGTAACAGAGCGAAGGTGTCGCGGAGGCACGGAGCGGCAACCGTAGCGGCGTGGAGGTGTCGTGGAAGAAGCGGAATGGAATTGCAGGGCGCAATCTATCGACCCGGTAACCGCAGCGGTTTTTAGTCGAATGCGGCGCAACGCAGAGCCTCGACCAAAAATGCTCGGACTTGGGAGGATTTAGGTATCAAACAGAGGGTGCAGGGAGGTCTGTATGGCCGACATTAACCGCCAGCCGGGAGGGTCAAAGAAGATGAACGCGATAAACAAAACGAGCTACCCACGCGGGCAAACTCTCCAGTAGAAAAAATGAGCGTGAATTATGAAATATTCTTTGGATATTTATTTACAAGGTGTTTCCCAATCAAGCCTATTGCTCCGGCAATTACCAAATTGGCGGGCGCATCGTAAATATAGAAGATTATACATAACCATGCAATCGCGTATGTTATCTCACAGACATATACAAAAGATAGGATAAACAAAAGAAAATAAATGATTGTTATTGCGCAAAGGAATAATAATGAAAGTGAATACCAAGATTTACCGCTCCATAATTTCCAGACAGGGAATAAAATAATTGCAAAAATTATGACTGGTATGATACAATTAGACAGGACAGCAAACGAATCCGTCGGCTCAAAATTGATAAATCTTGTTACATACCCATAAACGGCCTGAATAATTGCAGTAACAAATGCTACCGCAAGTTGAAATTTCCAAAAGGCTTTTGTCCGTATCTTCATTTGGCAAAGTTACGAAAAATAAGCGACATATCCATTACGGACTTGTCGCTCAAATCAATCTATGAAAAAAACTACTACTCTCGGAGTGGGAAATGGTTAGCGTTTTCGGTAGAAAACGTAGATTAAGCAGCCTATCACAAGAATTGTGATTATGACCGCCGCCGTGCCGTCAGGCGGATTATAAAGGCGCGTCGTGGCGGTGTGTTCTGTCGAAGTCTCGGCGGCTGATTGACGATAAGCCACCGTATCGAGCCGGTTGAAGGCTTCGACGCTGTCCCTATGAACACGCCGCCGGTCAATCACGCGCCCCTTTACAGCCTTGATGCGAATAATCTCCGACTGACAGGCGACGATGTCGCCGATTGAATAAGGCCGCTCGATATTGATTTTCAGGGTATCGAAGCTAAAATCAATATTGCGGATAGCGGAGTCAATCACCGCGATTGTGCGGTGATGTTCCGACCGGGCTATGGAATCGACTGCAAGTGACTTGTCCTGTTGCAGTTCCTTATGGGAGCGGCACGAAGTAATGAGTGCCAGCGCGAGGAGAAATATCATCGTCCGCATAGCTCCGGCTCTTTTTGGACGTTGAACGAAGGGCAGGCTTTGGCGGCGAACTCGTTGTGGCCGTGGACTGTGGCGGCAGGATACTGGCGGCGCAGGTCGGCTACCAGACGGATGAGCGCGGCCCGCTGTGCCGGGGTGCGCGTGTCCTTCGGGGTCTTGCCGTCGGGGGCGCAGCCACCGATGTAGCAGACGCCGATAGAGTTTGCGTTGTGGCCCGAAGTGTGAGCACCGATCTGTTCGACGGGTCGGCCCGGATGAACAGAGCCGTCGCGGTAGATGACGAAGTGATAACCGATGTCGCGCCAGCCGTTGCCTTTCGGTTTCGGAGTGGTATGCCACTGACGTATCTGTTGTACGGTGAAATCCTTGCCCTCAGGCGTAGCCGAGCAATGGATGATGATTTTACTGATTTTCCTCATGGTCGTGGGATTTATATTTGTAATGGTAATCGATACCGAACAAAGCCCCCGCGAAAGTCAGAATCTCGCCGAAGGCGATAAGGACGGAATTATGAATTTCGCCGGGGGGAGGCATGATGAAGCCGGAAATCAGGAGGCCGCAGCCCACCACTATCAGCAGAATTGCGGATAGAAGCTGAATTGTAGGCTTATGTTTGTGGAGATTCATGATTTTGTTGGTTAACGAGTTGTGTATGTGAAGAAAAAGTATTATCTTTGCGTATTGTTAAGTGAAACCAAGCTAATCTGACCGGACACCTCTGAACGAAAGTGAAGCCAAGCTAAGAAAAGTGGATACCTCTGACAGATGCCGGATAGCACCCTCGTAGTTTTTTACTGCGGCTTTCCTGTGCGACGTTTCGATGATAGCAACCCCGTGTGGGCTTTCAGTTGAGAAGTATAAAAGATAGCATCCCCCGGAGCGTCAGCTTCGGGCTTTCTTTTTATTTCCCGAAAGTCCATTTCTCGGTTGCGGGATTGTAGATCAGATAGAACTCGGCGAGCGAGCTTGCAAGATTGGCCGGTGTGATGGCGGCGCGTCCAGGATAAATCGGTTTTGCGAAACCGATTCCGAAGCGCAGCCGTATCATGCGTTCCTTTTTCCTCGATGTCTTCTTTGCGAGGTTGCGGTCGAGCAGATGCACTGAGGAACGACCCCAGCCGAAAGTCCTGTTTCCCTCCTTGTCGGTACTGTGGGACACGAAATACTGGGGCGAACCGGAATATCCCGGCTGCTTTTCCGTGCATAGAAGATTGTGCGGCCCGGTCGAGAACATAACCTGAGTGCCGTTGAGTTTCACGGCATACATCGAGCCGAACACACCCCAGCCTTTCTTTACGGAGCAATACTTCTTGGCGGCCCGCTGTTCAGCGGTAGCGTCCTTGTCCTTGAAAGGATTGCGCTTTCGGACGGGACGGAAGATATATGGCACATATCCGTCAGCGATAAGCTGCTGTGCGCCGAGGACGCGCAGTTGTCCGTTTTGGACTACGCACGAAATCTGGGCTGTGTTATACAGACCTTTCGAGCCTTCCGTCATGCCGAGTTTGGCTTGGATGATGTCGAGAAGTTTCTCGATGTCGGCAACGGCGCGTCTTGCGTTGTTGAGGTCAACTACCTGCTGCGCTTTCATCGCCCCGGCCCGCTCGGTGGTTGCCATATTTATTATTGTGGCGTTCTCGTTTGTCATCTGCTGACCTGTAAGAAGGTCGATGAACGTGTTCGAGAGCCTGACGAAGTTACGGTCAGCCGGGCCTTGCTGCAATTTGCAGACGGCGGTGTGGTCGGTTTTCGAGAGCGTGTTGTACCAGTTGCCGAGGATGGCCTGAGTTTCCGAGGTCCCGGCGGTGGCGAGCAGGTCTGCGATACGTTGCAGGATATAGCCCAACGACTCCGGGGTTATGGAGTCTTTGGCCTGTAATTTGCGGAACTCGGTAATAATTTGAGTGAGCGATTTTGTATCAATAGCCATAACTGATGCTGTTTATACAGCAAAGTTATGGCTATAATAATGCGATGGAAAAGACAGAAAAAGCTCGCCCCTAATGGAGCGAGCAGTCACCTCTATTTCGTCATAGGTATTTCCAGAGCCGACAAGAGTAATGTCTGTAAATATAACAATATATTGAGCTACATTGTTACAGCGCGTCGCATGATGTCGGGGTTGAGGGCGTTGGATATGGCGCGGCAGAACTCCCGGCCGAGGGAGTCGGCATAAAATTCCTGAATGTTCATCACGGAGGCAAAATACTTGCGAGAGAACCACCGCTTGCGGTGGCGGCCATTGGCTTTGCCGATGTCGCCGGGGTTTCCTCGCGGAGTATTGCGCCCTGTGCCATAATCTACGAATAGACCGTAGGTGTTAAATGCCTGTTCGAGAGTAATGTCTATGAACTTGCCGTCGGCGGTCATTGACACACCGACCGTGGAGCGGTAAAGCGCCCCGGTGTCGATGACACCGAGCAGGGCTATTTGCTCGCGCCATATCTTTACCATCGTGGCGTTGAAGGCACGGACGTACTTACGGCGAGCCTCCAACTGCTGATTGTCTGTTCCACTCATTCGTTATTCCACTCTTGGGGGTTGTATCTTAAATCCGTGAAAACATCAACGGCAATCTGGAAATAAGCACCGGCGGCTCCGCTGAAAAAATAGCGGTCAATCTCGTTGAACGATATTCGGGGGTCAAGGTAGATGCAGTTCTGCTCCAGCCTGACCTTTTCAGGGAGAAGCCGCGACATGAATTGTCGGAACAACTCGCGCATTATCTCCATGCACTCGGCGCGGGTCGCCATATCTTCGGCTGCATGGCGCATAGCGAAAAACACCGTTTTGACGCGGCGGGTGCGCGGCGTGTTGTTCAGGTCGGTATAGCCGTCGGCAATATCGCTGACGCAGACGAAAGCGGTTTGAGTCTGCGCCCCGTTGACAGCTTCCTCGAAGCCGTCAAGACCGCTGACGCGGCAGAAGGTAAAGCCTTTTTGCGGGCGAGGCGGTTGGTTGCGCAAAGGTTTTCAAAGAAAGCCGCAGCGTCCCAACGTCCATTCAATTTATTTTCCATTGGTGCTGATTTTGGCGTTCAACTCCTTGTATTCATGCGCCTGGGCGTTTAACTCCGTTAAAGCACGGTGCGTATCGAGGGCGAGGACTTCGGCCTCTTTGGTAACATCGCCTTTGGTGAGCGCACGGATTTGTGCGTTCATAGCGTCCTCGACCGAGGGCGAGGCAGAGCCGAGCAGGTTGCCGCCGGTGGCGGCGTCCGCTATCGGCTGAAAGAAATCCGAATACTTGCGCGAAAGCGAGTCTTTGAGCGAGGCGAACCAGTAGAATATACTGATACGCTCGTATGGCTTGAAGTCTATGGACTTGCCGTAGAGCGTCGCTCCGAGTTCATCGAGGAGCGCATCGTCTTGGGTCTGCAAGTAACCTTGATAGAGGTTATCGCAGATTATGAAGGTCTCAAACGGCACTTCGGAGAAGTCAGCCGGGAGAGCGTGTTGGCGGTTGATTTTGGAGAGCCGGACGGGCGAGGTCGGCAACGAGCCGAGCCAGTCGAGAGCCGGAAGAATTTCGGCGAGTGTCAGCGGCGTAACTTCAAAAAGGATTTTCCCTTTTCTGAGCAGGTACGCACCGGAGTCCTGTTTGCCTATAACCTTAGTCGCGCTCCATCGGAGCAAGCATAAGGTCTTGATTTCATCCGTGGCATACTCTTTGGCGAGAAGCTGATAGACATAGCGTAGCTGTTTATCGGATAATTCGTGCCAGCCCTGCGGCACGTGGAAGTCGATTGTTATTGTCTGCATAGGTATGAGCATTATTGTACCACAAAAGTACGGTAATGCGCCTACCGGGTAAAAGACAACGAAAGCCCCGGATTTCTCCGAGGCTTCCTGTTGTCTGAGGGTCGTTCAATATTCCTGTTCGTGGATATTGATGCTGCAGACGTATTCGAGGCAGTCGCCGAATTTTTCAATTACGAGCATCAGTGCGAATGAGCGGTTGAATGTGAAGATGTTCGACCAGAGGCAGGTCGAGTCGTCGGTGAAATGAATGAAGGCGAAGAACTTTCTTGCTCCGTCGGGGCATTTCTGCGAGTAGTCGGTGAGGTTGGCGAAGTCGCGCTCAACGGGTCGTTTGTCGGGAAGTATCATATCGTATTGATTTAGAGTTATGTGCCGAAGCACTTTTGATTTTACGTGCAAGTAACAGAAACGGCATAGAGACCGATAATGTCAAGGATTGGGTGCGCTTCGGAAGAATGAGAATGGCAACCAACCTGCCTGTCCTTGACATAGGGAGCGCCGTTTCTAACTTCGCACAGGAAAATCAGTGCCTTGTGCCATAACTCCAATACGATATGAGCGACAAATGACCCTGCGACACAGCTTCACCGACTGCCGATTGTCCCGACACCGCTAAAAGAAGTACCCCGAAGCCTTCTTTTCATTGCGGAACACCGGCGGCGCAAACAGCTTCGCGGTTTCCGACTGATGCCATTCGCCGAAAAATTCAGGGTTCAGCCGGATATAGTTCACAATATCCGCGAGCCTACGCGAGTTGAACGACCCCGACCGCAGGTAGCCCACGACCTGCGCTTTTACCTGCCTGACAATCTCACTCCGCTGTTGTGTCAGATCTCCGCGCAGGTTCTCCGAGCGGAGCGCTGACATCAGTTCCGGCGACAGCCATTCTTCCGAGAGGCTTGCTTCGAGGTCAATCAACTGTGGGCGCAGTTCACAATACTTGTCCCATAGTCGTTCTGATTCCCCCGACTGTTGGGTGACAACATCAAGGGTCGGAAACAGCGTGGCTCCGAACCACCGCCCCTGCGGTGAGTCCGGCCAGCCCTTGACGGAGGGGAGATTGTGAAGCAGCTGCGCCAGTGCCTTGTCCCTTTCGGAGAGCAGACCGCCAACGAGCCGGTCGACGCGCATCTTCGATGCCGGGGAAAGGTTTTGAGTGCCGACGATTGCGAAACCGTTGGGCGTAAGCACAAGGTCGAGCTGCGGCACGGCCAGACGGTATGCCTCGACAGCAACGATGTGGGCGGCTTCTGCCGCGACTGCATCGAGCAGTTCTGCCGGAACGAAGTGGTGGCAGAACCATTGCTCTGCCCTTTCAAGGTAGGGAGCGAGTTTGTCAAAGAGCGGGGTTTCGCCTTTGACCTCGCGGATAGAGTTCGGAATATATTTCCGCAACTCGTCATTGCTTGTTATCAGTTTCATTGGATTTGTCGTTTGCGTTGGGGAGTTTCACTTGCTTTGCATCGGTATGCTCGTCGAGCGTTGTAAGTTGGATAAAGGGGATTTCGGGGTGTACTCCCTGCCAGCCGTTAAAGCGGACTATAATACGATGGACGGTAAAGAGCAGGTCGTGATACGGTTTCTGCAATGCCTGGGCGATGGTGTAAAGCTCACGTTTGTCCGAGCCGGAGTTGTTGCTCTGGGCTTTGCCGGGCACTGAACCGACAAGATTACTATGCACACGCATAGTAAAGCATATCATATTGATTGCTTCCTGAATGTCGGTCTCCCAGTCGCCCCCCTCTTTGGAGTCATCAATCTTGTTGATGACAACGTCGTGCTGTTCCTTGCCGTCGGGCGTGACGTAGAAAGTGGAGAACCAGGCTTTGCCGCTGTTCTCCGCGCCGGTGAGAAAATCGAGTATCGATTGTTTCTCACGCACGATGCGCTCCTGCTGCTTTCGGCGGTCTGTGATACCCTCGGCACGAAATATGGACTCCCAGTATTTTGCGCCCACCTCGATATGGTACTTTATCGGAGCGGAATTGCGGAGCTTCGCCTCCTTTGCAATGCCGATGAGCTGCTTGATGTTGTACCACTTGCCGCGAAATAGCGCGGCATAGTAAGGAATTGGGTAGTAAGTGCTATCGACAGTCGGAATACGGCTGACGATGGCGAATTTGCGTGTTTTCGTTTTCTTGGCAAGCCTTTCCTGAAGGTCTTGCCACGGAGCTGACGTATCGAGCAGGTCTATCTCCTCTATGTCGGAGCGCGACGAGATAGCCTTTCGCCAGTTGGCGTAAAGGATTTTGGAGATACGACCGTGGCTGTCAGCCGGGGTGAAGCGACAATAGCAGGCCTCCTTTCTCAACAGACGGACGATGCGCGAGCCGTCCTCGTTGAGAATAAGCACCGACACGGCGAAGCCAAAGTGCTTGAAGTCCTGCGAAATGCCGAGGAAGTAGGCGGCAAGGTCATTGTCGAGGGTGAAGTCCTCGACGTCCCTCTTGACGGCTGCGGAGGCTTCGGCGACGCAGTATTGCAAGCCGGATCCGTAGCAGACCTCGGCGTTGAAGCATTGACAGGTTGCCAATGTTTCGTCCTTCTCGACGAGCGCGAGCAAGTCGAACGGCATCTGATTGTCACCGCCCCACGGGATATAGCTCAGGCTATCGTCTACGATGGTAGGCACGATGTCAACGTCCTCACGGAATACGGAGGACGAATTGACGGTGAACGCGGCGCGGGCTTCATAGCCCGGCAGCGTCTCGACGGAGTTAAAATTGAGTTCGGAAAAAGAAAAGTCCATATCAATGCTGATTTTTCAGCAAAGATATGGACCGTATGAGGTAAGCGAAAAGACGCAGTTATTTCTATACTACATCAGTAGCCTTAAAATGATTTGAATATGTTGACGGATTCCCATTTGGGCTAATTTTTCGCCCAGTTACTTGTATCGTATGAATAAAGCATGATGGGCTTTTTACAGCATCAAAATCATCATCATGTATTGTGTAAATATCATCCACAATATATTTACCCGAAAGAAAAACATTCTTTACTTCTACAATATCACCTTTTTTGAAAGGTATATTGGATTCGATGAAATCATGAGATAATTTGCGTAATTCAGATTTGTATTTTTCTTTGGCAGCTTTGCATCGCCTTAGATATTCGTAGCCGTCCATTTCGTTTGTTCTCTTATTCTGCTTTAGATGTGATTTTACGATGCAAAGTTACGAATAATCTCCGAGGTATCAAAGGAATACTTCAAGGTCGTTGACGCGGAAGATACAGCAGTCGCGGACGCGGCGGCACTCGCCGGAGGAAAGGATTTTTACGTTCCTCCAACCGCCGTAAAAATTGTATCGCAGGGAGATACAATTTCGGAGTTCCAGGATAGAGCCGTCGGATTTCCATACGGAAATATCGACAGGATCGCCGGAGTTGAGCATGGTGCGAGCGGTAGATATGTGTATCGAGCGAGCCATTGGTTACGAATAGACTATGTTATAGGGCGATGTGAATATGCCGGGCGAGGCAGACAGGCGCACTATGGGGCGGTTGTCTGTATATCGCCATGTGAACTTGACCTTGTTAAGTTTCTCGTCGCCGTCCTGTATTTCGCAGGTGGCGTCGGTAATGAGTATCGGGGCGAGAACGAGCGGGTCATAACTGTTTGTCGGGTCCGGCTCGATTCGGAACACATCGTGCGACGAAAAGAGTTGGTCTATCCACGCGGCTTCGTCAGAAGTCAGCGGCCCGGCCTCCACTTCGTATGTCTTAGTCGTAGACTGGTTGTAGAACCGCGAGCTGCCGTTGATAATGGCAAGCGAGCGTTCAACGTCGGTCTTTGCGGTGGTTTCCACCGGCAAAGTGGCCGAGTCCCAGACATTGAAGCAGTTGCGGAAGTAGAACGATTCAAGGTCTGTGAGCGAGTTGTCAACGAAGCAGGTAACAGACCGCTGACCGCAACGGACGGTAAACGACAGCAGCGTAATATTGTCAGGGCGAACGGTGGCGAACCCTGCGGCATCGGCAATTACCGAGGACAACGGCACGTTGATCTGCACGACCCCGGCGGTGGCGGCGGTCTTGCCGGAGTCAATGAAATATGAGTGAATAAATCGGGCTTCCGATTTATTCGTCTGAAAGGTGTGCTGTACCGAATACTCCAGACTCTCCCCGGATTCCGCGTAGAGGAAAAGGGAGAGCGTGGAGCCGGGAGCGACACGGCGCATGGAGAGTGTTGTCAGGAAATTCTCGCGGAGAAACGTCGGAATATCCGTGCAGACCGTGAAGCGGTCGCAGTAAAGGATATGAAGCAGACAGAAGTCAGCCTTGTTGTTGACCGAGTCGGTAAATACCCGCAGGGTAAAGTCGGCGCATGACTGGCCGGACTTATTCATCTCGGACTCTATAAGCGAGCCGAGATCATAGAGCGTTACATAACCGCCGTGGGCGTAGTAACGCTCCGAGAGGATGACGATGCCGCCGGTGGCGGTCAGCGTAACATCGACATATTCCCCCTCGACGGCGACGGTGATTTCACCGACAGCCGAAGAAAGTATGATGCCCTGGGGCTTGTATGTAATCCGGTGTGCCATGCCGCAAAGTTAACTTTGCAGTCTTGGCCCATAAAAGACAGTTAGAAAGCGGTCAACCCCGGAGGGTCAACCGCTGCACGGACAGATTGGAGAAGTCATTTCTCCAGATGGTCGGGACGGAAGTCCGGCGCGTCGGGGTCGATGCCTCGCGCGATGTACTTCGAGCGGAGGGCGTTGTGCGCCTGAATGACTATCTGATTGATGACGCGGAAATGCAGGTCGTCAATCAGCAGAGCCATCTGCTCGCTGTGGCTCGGGTACTGTGAGCCGAAGCCGTAGTTTATTGTTCGTGCTGCATCGAGGATTACTTGCAGCTCCTGTTCGGTAAACTTGTTGTAGTCGATTTCCATTGTTTCGGATATTAGAGGGTGAAACATTCGTGATTGTTGTTGTCGATATGGAAGATGGAGAGCGTGTAATTCTCGCAACCTTTTCGGAACTCGACTTTTATAAAGTCCTCGCCGTCGCGCCAGCAGTAGTAAAGGGCCGTGCGCATCGCGTCAATATCGTTGTCGGCATAGAATTTCCATTTGCCTTGTTTTGTGAAACAGATATATTCGTGCATCGTTGTGAGAATTGGAGGTTTGACATTCGGGAGAGAGAAGCGAGAGGGTTTTAACCCTCCCGCTGAGCCTCGAACTGGAGGCGTTCGTAGATGTTCTGGGAGATAGTCGCTCCGTATCGGGCTTTGAGCAGGTGCATGTAGCGCATGGCGCTTTTGGCCGTCTTGCAGCCGCATCCGACGTTGTCCTTGGGAGCGACGCCCTTGAAGTAGACGTACCAGCGGTTGAACTTGCGCTGAGCCACGATGAGCTTGGGAGTTGTTACCGGAACAGTCTCGACGGCGGGAGCGGCGGTTTGAGCGACTTTCTTTTCTGCGGATTTTTTAGTTTTCTTTGCCATGATCTTGAAGTATTTGGGGTTAATGATGTGAGCCGAGGCTCTTAATTTTTACATTGCAATAATTGGGAGAACTGAGGAAGTGAGCGAAGCAAAAATTTCAAGTAAAATTTTAAGGCACAGCCGGTCAATACTACCTGTAAGGTGGAGATTGATAAAAATTTATGAAGACTTTTCGTGCAAATGAGAGCAGAGGCAAGCTCGCTTGACTATGCCGAGTGCAGCCGAAAAGGGGCGTTAGCCAAATCCGTCAGGTATATTTTGCGTTGAACGGTCAGTCCTACCTTTGCTAATGGAAAAATAGACCTCGGTTCACGTCCCCGAATACGGAAAAGGCAAATAGAAAACTAACCGCAGAAATATCGCTCAACCCGCCCCGCCGGAGAGACCCGACAATGACTCCGCACTCGTCGCGGATGCAAGTCCTTTGCAGGTACGTTCAAGGTCGGGGCAAGGACTGTCGAGATGCGGATGAGGCCGGAAGCGGTGCTGTATGTGCTTGCGCCCGATGCGGAGCAGCCCCCGGAACTCCGAACGCCCCGGATTCAAGGCAGGCGGCGGCGGTGTCCGTCGCTCCCAGAGGTCAGACCTTCCTAACAACGATGCACACCTGCCAACACAAAACGGCAAATGGGACTTGCCGACGGCTGATGCGATGTGCCCGGTTTTATTGACGGCGCGGTAATGGCGAGAATAAAGGTCGAGTTACGAAATGCGGAATGCGCTCGCGTCTTACCGACAACGGCAATCACGTTTCACCCTCCCGAAGCAATGGTAATCGCTCAAACAAACCGAACAAGAGCGGCAACCTTGATGCGGAGCGGTCAGCTCGGATGGCCGACTAATCGACGAAGTCGCTTTGCTTGCAAAGAGCCACCTGCCCGCAGCACAACGATTGCGTAGGGTCTGACCGCCCAATCCCCGGCTCAGAGGCGGTGCCGGAGAGCCGGTAGGCAAATGATAGCGGAGACAACGGCGACAGATGAACAGAGCGAAAGGCTGCCCCGGCGGACAGCCGACCCTTTGAGGGAGATGATTTAGAAACCTGCGAAGCAGCCCTGAACCATCGTGTAATCGACGTTGTCGTACTGGGATGCTGCGATTTCCTGTGCTTCCTCTGCGCTTCGGGCTTTGACTTCTTCAGTGTAGCTGTCGCCGTCGAAAGTGATTACTTCTACCGAGAAGTATTTGAGCTTGCGGTTGGAGTTGAGAGAGCTGTCGAATATGTTCATTACGTGGGTCATGATTTTGAAGTTTTAGAGGGTTTTTACTGTGCGCCGGGGCGCGTTTGATTTTTACACCGCAGAATATGCGGCTGATAATCAGTGCTGACAGGCACGTTAGCCGACAAGGGTTTGATGAAAAGGCGTAGCCCGGAGAATACTCTTTTTCATAGGCACGACGGAAAAAGGAAGATTTTTTAATCAAATTTACCTGCCCTTTTCGAGCGTAGATAAAGACGCTAACTTCGCGGGTGTGAAATATCAGATGCGCTTAGGTGCGTTCAATCAGTTAATTCCTCTTGAACGGCTCGGCAAAAATATGACCTATACGTTACAACTTCGGCGGTTCTCCCAAACGCAAATCAAATGCGTATCAAACACAGTGTAATCACTCACGGCAAAAGCGACAATCAGAAAATGTGAAGCCCCGCAGACGAGGTGCAGAAACAAGAAATCGCCCCGATGTGAGGCGATGCAACAAATGGGTCAAGGTCGTAGAGTTCCTAAATCCCTCAAAGGGCATAATGAACGGTAAAAGTCCTTATCAGGCGAAAGTTCGCCACTCCCGGAGCGACAAGTCCATATAAAACAAAACCCCTCGGAGGTGTCCGAAGGGTTGTAACGAGTTAGCGATTGAAGCCGGACGGTCAAGACCATAGGCTTGATTTTACGAAAGCGCGGCAGCGGTGCCGCAACGCCATAGAGATTATAATTTTACCCATTCACCTGTTTTTAGATAATTCTCCAGCAAGCTATAAAAATAAGGTTCTATTTCTACATAGAAACCTTCGGGAATATCCATTTTATTCAGCAAGCTTAATTCTTGGTAATATTGTCTATGGAATCGATAAGATTGTATGCGATTATATAAATGCCAATATAATTCATTCCCTTTGTAATCATCCCGGTCTGGTTTCTCTACAAAACGCATGAATTTATTATTATCATGAATAGGGCATGTTAAGAAATATGAGGCCTTCTCTATTTTATCCTTCTTAAAATGTCCCACATATTGCCAAATCAAAGATGCGTGTTTTAACTCACGTTCACGATGCTGTTGCTCTTGCCAAAGATTAGCTTGCTTTTGTTGCTCTAAGTCGCGTTTCTTTTTCTTAACAGTGGCAATGCGTTTGGTGATTTTAATATAGCACGCCATTATCATAGTTAACAGAATTATTAAAGAAAAGAAGATAGCAATTAACAAGAACCAGAATGAGTTGGATAATACAAACCCAATCCATGCCACGACGCAGAATGAAAACAAATAAATCCAATGGTTGTTCCCCACTATTTTACTAAGGAACTCCCAAGCAGCTAAAACGGCATCTTTAATTTCGCTCATGAGCTGAGGATTTCAGATTTGAACGATGGTAATTTATTTGTCCTTGACAGGACGGACACTTGCGCCCCAGGCGCCACAAGCACCCCAATTAAGGGTTGCGCTAAATCCGAAGAACATCATATTAACAGGGCTGCCGAATTTGCTAAGAGTTCCAGCCCAACATTCGCCCATCTCTCCCGCTCTATACGTGCTGACTCCTTTACGACTACCGGCAAATGGGAAGAAGATTGAGTTTTCATTTGGACCAGTTACCGTACAGCCTCTTACTCCATCAACTGTCGTTTCTCTCCACCTGCACTTTTCTGAGAGTTCTTTTAGTTCTTGAGCTGTTGGCATTCTCCAGCTTTCTCCCCAGTTGACGGTTGCCACATCATATTTAGTGCCAACAATATTGTCTTTGGGATAGTCAGCCTCATCCTCAGACCATTTATCCCCGGTCGGGTCGCCATAACCAAATAGTTTGCCATATTCCGCAGGTTTCGATGCACCGACATTCATATTTGACCAAAGGACAGATAGGCCGAGGTCAACTGCCTGTCCAGGATTAGCAGAAAAGGATTGAGTCTCATTGAAAGAATTATGAACATAGCAGTTCCCGATTCCAGAAATATATTCCTTTGAAAATGCTCCATTTTCGGCAAACTCGAAATATTCCTCCTCATTGTTTTTGGCTTCTCGAAGGTATGCCAGCATTTTAGGAGAATCGGGATATAGGAGTTTAATCGTCCTTGACATATCAACGCAGCCACCCCAGCCGAAAGGCGAGTCTATTATGGGAAAGGTATCAACTAAGAGACATTTCCCGTATTGATCAGAGTCAATACTTTTGATGGATTGAATATCTACTATCATCGTTATCTAACTTTTAAAGCCGAATGATTTAGGAAAGAAAATTACCATAAACTGGGATGGATGCGTTTCAAAGTATCTGTCAATGGCGTTGTCTATAAGAGCCATAACAGGGAACCAGAATGTATTCTTTACTTCAATCTCCATAGTCGAAAATATTAATGTGCAAAGTTACGAAAACAACCACAAATAGGCATAATATCAGCTGCTAAATATCTTGGCAAATCATTCTCAATATGAGAATACTTTCAAAATGAGAATGATTTATAGGGTAGTTATGCCTAATTTTGCCGTCAAAATGAGAATATGAAAACCGAATACCAATCAAGGATAATCGATAAGCTGCGAAGATTGAGAGAAGAACAGAACCATTCTCAAGCTTCAGTTGCAAGATTACTCGGGATAAGCCCCGGGCAATTAGGTAATATCGAAAGTTTTAAGCGAGGTCATAAATATACCTTAAGGCAGATTTATACTCTTGCAAATTTATTTAATGTTCCGATTGAACTGGTTTTTTCAGAAGAAGAAAAAATTAAGACAGGTGATGTAAACGCTGTAATCAGACAAATCATAAAGTACCAAGATGATAAAGAAGAAAATCAAAAATGAAGAAGTCGCAGCTCTCTCAAATGCGACTATATATAACTTCCCTAAGTATACAACGATGATTGTGAACTTGGTGAATGGCACAGCTCAAGCTACTCGTCCTAAAGTTGTAGGGCAAATGTCAGATTTAATCCAAGAGTTTGATGGCAAAACTTTGGATGAATGGATAGAGTGGTATTCTGCTAAAATGCCCAATGCCATTAACGAAGCCACCGCAAAGATTTCAGCCTTAATGGTCGAAATTAAGAAAGCAATGTACTTGATCGATGACGAGTTAATAGAGAATTGGGTAAAGGACTTAGTCTATACCAAGACATTCTGCGGCCTTAAAGTTCAACAGGCGATTATAAGTTATATCGCAGGCATCTACGGCAAAGAATGGCGTTTAGCTGATAAAAGAGAAGAATCCAAAGGAATTGATGGCTTTATTGGAGAGACACCTATACAGATAAAAGCAGATACATACAAACAAAAAGGACAGTTAAATGAAGTCATCGATGTTCCCATAGTCTATTATGAGAAGAAAAAGGATGGACTCAATATAGAATTTAACCCGTTAGATTTTGAAAAATGACAGACGAGTTCAAAGTTGGAATTGATGCAGACTTATTCCGAAGCACAAACGATGCATGGAATAAGTTAATGCTAAATGATCCTTGGTCGGTAGGATACGTAACCTCCCTTATTGAGAGCAAACAATGGAAATCGAAAGAGGAGTGGGAATGTTTCTATTATACATCGGGAGAAGAACGAAACGAAAGAGCAGGTAGCAACTATGATGTAATTGAGAATTTCCAGTTAGTTAAGACAAACAAGGCTGTGCTATATAGGCTTTCATGGGATATTAAAAATCTCAATTATCAATATGGTAGAACTAAAGAGGAGTTGATGCAACGCGCAAAGGTATTGTATCAATATATGCACACCCAATTAGATTCTCAAATAACAATAGAGCAATGTTTTGAATGTGTTAGATTCAGAACCATCTGCGAAACATGGAATGGTGTAATTATAAGAGAAGCAAATACAGTGCAACGTTTACAGTATTTGTTCGGTAATAATGTAAGTATTAATAAGACGGAAGGTGAAATCGACCATACATATGCAGTAGATTATGAGGTATATGTTGGTAACATCTTAAAATTTGGCATACAAATAAAGCCCAAATCCTATTTTGGGAATGCCCCATATTTGCAACGAGCAAGATATGCTAATCAACAAAAATTTATGGCATACAAAAATAAAACTGGATGTCCTGTTTTCACAGTAACATCAAAGACTTCCGGTGAAATCCAAAATTTGGATGTCGTTACTGAAATGAAAAAATACCTGATTTAATGGTTAATTCCCCATTTGCAGGTGTTTCTTCATAACAGCATACAATGTCATCGCTTCGATTATCGCATTTCACAGACATAAGATAGTGAAATGCGATTTCTTGTTCTTGTTTTGTCATTACGCGACAATTTGACATGACGTTATTGTATTTAACTTCTTTCCCTTCTGAGATTCTATGTTCCACAAAATCTTGATGAGCTAATAATCTATTAAATATAATTTGATTAAGTGAATCAATAGATGCCGTGGTAAGATTTTTTAAGATAGCATCTCTTAATAAAGGGTCAATTTCAACGCCAACGCTATTTCTGCCAGCTATCATTGCTGCAATAGATGTCGTTCCCAATCCCAAGAAGGGATCTAAGATAGTATCACCCTCTTGTGAATACATTGAAATTAGTCGATAAGGAATCATAAGAGGGTATGACGCATTACGTTCTCTTGTGACGGAGTTTGCTATGTTTTGTTTAACACCTTTTAAATCCCATAAATCGGAAAACCACTGATTCCGTTCTTCCCAAAAGAACGCACTATTTCTTCTCTTAGATTTTTCTATTTCCGATTTGTAAGGCCGTTTTTCACCTTTTCTAAAAACTAATATCCACTCATGTTCCAACGTAACATAAGCTCCGTTAGGAAGCATACCACTTCCCATAAATTTATTTGGAGCATTAGTAACCTTACGCCAAATAATATTTGGTAAATTAGTTAAACCGAGACCGACGCAACTTTGAATTATTCTGCTATGATTAGGATACAACGAGAACGATTTATTAATTGTTCTTGTTGCGTCACCAATATTAATACACATAAAGCCTCCTTCCTTTAACACTCTAAAGCATTCGGCCCAAACTTTATCAAGTTCTTTGTGCATTAACTCAAATGCAACAGATGGAGCATTTACAAGTGCGTTTTCTATATCTGGATTAAGAGAACACATAATGTTATCCCACATCTCAATCATAGGATAAGGTGGTGACGTAACAATTAAATCAATACTCTCATTACCGAGGCATTGCATATTTTGTGAATTGGATATGTATATTTTGTGTCTCGTTTCCATATAGACATTCTCATTTTGAGTGCAAAGTTACTTAGAATAGTTGAAACTGGCAACTATTGATACTGAAATTTTATAGGACTCAGCCTTAACGCCGAAATATCGAAAGGATACAACGTCTTTACGATGGAGCTTCGTCGTTCACGCTGCTACAAAATTCCCGTTGTCGACATGCCGAAGCTGTAGTGGAACGGAAATTTCTCCGCGCCGATGTAGAGGGTATCGAAAGCATCGGTTCCGTCTGTGCGGTGTTCGAGCAGGTCTTCTTCGGACTCGGCGAGTTTCTCGCCGGACTTGTCCTTGTGGAAGCCGTTGCGGCCACGGCTGACACCTGCGGATTGGACGGCGAGAATTAAGTCTTCGTTATTCGAGCGGTTGAAGAACGGCATCAGCCTTTGCTTTCCGGCGAAGGCGTTGTTGATGAGAAGATACTTCTCGTCGTGGTGCATCGGATTTCCGAGGTACACCGACTCAACGCGCCAGCCGTGCCGCTCGAACTCCTTGACTACATTATAATGGAAGTCCTGGTCGTTGACGGCATAGTTCGAGCCGAGGGCGGTAGCATCGTAATAATAGACAACCGTCTTGTTGCGATGCTCGGCATAGTAACGGCAGAAGTCCTCGACGAGAGCCGGTATCTTACGCTCGAACTTGACGTAGAAGGACTTGATAACATTGAGGCGGCGGTCGCGCGGCTGACCGGCCACAATCCAGTTGATGTTGGCGTTATAGTCCATGCCGATGCAGATGGGCGCGTCGGGGTCAACGTCCTTGTCGGCGCGGGAGTCGAGCGTCGAGAAGTCATAATCGTAGCCGAGAGTATCGAGGTACTGATTATCGTTGGCGTCGTACTTGTGCCCCTCGCGCATGGAGGAATAGAAACCGTCCTTTGCAATTCCGATCCTCTGACAAAGGATAGAGGTTTGGAAGGTCAAAGGTGTAAGGTCGCGCTTCATCTGCTTGATGTAGTTCTCGCCGAGAAGCTGCAAGTTCTCAATCGAGGAATACTCGCGGTAGTAGACCGCGACGGAGCGCATCTTATTGAGGTCGCGGTCGAGGCGACGCAGGTAGCCTTTCAGATATGGAGGCACCGGCTTCCCCGAAGCGTTCAGGGCGCGGATGCGCTCTTTGGTGCGCCATATCTCGTAGACCGTGGCCTCGATGGTTGCTATCAGCTCCGGGTCCATCTTGTCGCGGTAGTGGAGGAACCAACTGCCCTTTTGGGTCTGCGGCATATCGCTCAATATCATAATTGAGTGATTGAAGGAGTGCTTTCCAAAGTACGACTTAATGCCGCCGTTGGCAGGTAGTGTTTCGTCCTTAAGTTTGGCGTAGTCGATAAACTTGGCCTCGTCGACAAGCAGCCACGAGAGCGTTAGCGAGTTGGAGCTGCCGGGGCGGTCCTGGCTGATGATTACAGCCACAGAGCCGTTGTAGAAAGATATGACGTGTTCATAATCTTTCGGGTCGATGATTGGTTGCCGGAAGGACTTCGGCGGCTTCCTCCCCACCACATAGTGTATGCCCTCGATAAAGCCCCAACGCTTCCAAGCGGCAAGCAAGCCGGGGATTGTGTTCGTCAATCCGTGCTTGAAGGTTGGTACCACGATGCCGCCGGTTGAGCCTGGCATACGCTGCATATTGCGAAGAACAAACGGAGCAGCGATGCTGTCCGTCTTGCCGGTTCGTCGCCCAGCTACGATAACGGTAGTGTTCGCGCCGATAAGCTGCGTGAGGCGTTGGGGCTTGTTAAAGTAAACTTTCTTCTCGGCCATCGGTTTATATTAAAAAGATTTAACTATGGCAAGCATACTACTTTGGATTGGAATTGCCTTAACTGTAATAGGTTGGATTGCTCTTGCTTGGCAAGCGGCAAAAAGAATGGCAGTCAAAGATGAATTGGAACGATTCCCTGATAGAAAAAATGTAATGCAACTGCGCCGCAATTATTGTTGGTTAACAATTATTGCGGGAGTCGTCTTCATCTTGATTGCGGTAATTATCTGATTTATCAGTGAAAAGAGTATCAAGTTCAAGGTCCACTTCCTCGAACTCGACATCCTCAATGTCGATGGTTTCGGCCCGGTACTTCTCAATCATGGCCGAGATTTTCTCGGCGATGTTGGGAATCGGCTCGATGCCGAGGACACGCGGATCATCGGTAGCCGTGAACGGCTGCACGAGGATTTGGTCGAGCGGTATTGCCTGTTCATCTTCGAGGTCAACGCGGTTGAGCTTGCCGTAGGCAGTGGCGGCGCGTTCCATCGTCTTGCTGTCTTTGCGCTTCTCAGCCATCTTGTAAGTGGCGATAAGCATTTCATTGGTGCGCCAACGGTGAAAGTCGCGTGATGCGGTGCCGAGCATCGGCAGCAGCGACTTTACTACGGTCAAATCCGAATAAGCGGTAGTCTTATGGATGCCGTGGCGTTGGCACACCTCGGCGACAAACTCGCGGTCTGTGCCGTCGGGATTGGCGATGAACCAGTTATACATCTCGCGCACACGCAAGACTTTCTCGACCATCTGGCCGGGATAACGCTCGCGCAATTCTACCTCTTTGGTAAAGAGTTCGGCGCGGCAAACTTCGATAGCGTTGGGATATGACATAACAACGGCTTATGTACCGCGAAGATACATAAGCCGTTCTATGCTGTAAAAGACAAGGTTGTTTACTCCGTTGAATTTATCTTATCTAAAGGAAAAGGAAAAATTATAGGAATGTCATACACTCCTTTTTAGGGGTTCGATTCATTTGCTTTCATCGCCTCTTATAAATATTACGCCCGGCTCTTTGAATGTTATCGGGAGGAAAAGATGGATGTTTTTCTTTTGGGGAGTATAGTATTTAACGCGGAATTTGGGCAACGCATTCACAAGCCTTAGTGCCTCTTGGTTGACAGCTTCGTTTTTGCTCGGATGTCTAATAATCTTCGCGTTGCTGATTGAGCCGTCAGGATGAACAGTAAAACTAACAAATACTCTTTCACTGCCCTTGAATCCTTCAGGAATACGGATATTTTCATTAATCCATTCTTTGAGTTTTCCGTTGCCTCCGGGAAACTCGCAGCGAGGGTCATCACAAACCCAAATTTCTCGCGCAGCCGCTTTTATTTGTGCGAGAGTTTCGGGCGATACTGTCAGAAAAAGGGATCGATTTCCATACTCGTCGTTTTTTACCTCCGCCTTTTGAATGGAGTCGGCTTGCACCATATCAGGGGATGCTCCCCGAATCCATTCATTATTGAAATAAAAGAATTCGCTTTTGGTGTCCTGTAGGGTAAGAGGAAATTGAATTTCACGGACAATAGTGTCGTTCACGCAGTAATTTTGTGCGAACGCTATGCACGACTGAACGATAATCAAGGTAATTAAAAATATTTTTTTCATATAGTTTGAGGCTATTATTTACTAAATTGTCGTGGATTGGTCGAATCCTTTCCGACCGCAAAGTTAGCAAGGGTAAATGGATTTGGTCTTAACAAATGTATAGACCGCCTTATTTTTTGATGTTCGTGTTTGATTTTTTTGCCAATTCTCGTCTGATTCGGCTGAGATGGTTGGGAGTAATCAACAGAAAAGAGGATAAATCTTTCAATGTAACAGTCTCGACAATTTTGGGATATTGTTCACACAATTCTACATAACGCTGACGTGGCGACTTGCGGTAGAGATTTAGCAACCGCAAGAATACCATGTTGAACAGTGCTTTATATTCGTCGAGCAGAGAAGGGGAAAGAGATTCCTTGAAAGTGTTTAACGGAACTCGCATTATCTCGCAATCAACGCCCGCGATAATTGAGAATTGAGAGGTTTCTCCATGTAAAGATGAATGGAAATCTGTAATGAATTGATCCGGGAAAGCGAAATTAACCACTGCCTCGTCTCCCGAATCATTTAGAGTCGCTACTTTGAAATAGCCAGACACTACAAGGGCCGCATATCGTGCGATTGTACCTTGCTGTACAAATCGCTCTCCTTTTTTATAATGGCACAGAGTTCCATTTTCACGGCAAAAATCAACAGCTGCCGTGAGATCTAAAAAATCTATATATGAGTTGAACTGTGTCATAAGGAATTACAAAGTTAGCAAAATTTCTGCTATTCATCATCTTCCATATCCAATAAATTGCGGTGGGCGTTCTCGATAGCGAGCGGCGAGCCGACCTGAGCAAGCATCATTTCCTGAGAATGGAGCTTGACCTTAGAAGCGGCTTTGCCACGGCGGTAAGCTTTGCTAACGTCGGTGCCTCGGTCGGCGATGTCGGCACGAAGCACATCAGCCTGAATATCGAGTATCACGGCGATGTCGGAAATTTTGAGGTAGATTGAGGCATACTTTTCAATCTGCTGCAATTCGGTCTCGGAATAAGTCATGGAGTGGTACGCTGTGATTGGTTATTAAATCGTTGACCTGCTCGTGGAGCCGGTCGAAGATTGCTTTATCGGTGGAGATAAACGCCGACTCGTGGCGGTTGCCACGGGTCAAGTTCTGTGAGGTAATGACCGAAACAGTATCTCCGACCTCGGATTTCACCAACAAAATCTTGCTGTGGTTATCGGCAAGATAGGTGCGCTCGATAACTTGGGTGATAAACGCCCACAGTTTGAGCGTCTTGTTGGTAGCCTTGTGGTCGAGCACAAGGTTAATCCGGCTCACGCGCTTATCCTTTGTGATGAAGAATAAGCGTCGAAGAAATTCCTCCGAGATTGAAAACGATGTTTGCCAAATCTCGGCGATACCAACCTGTTCGAGAATCCATTCGAGAATGTCGGCGACTTGAACCGCATTGCTCAAATAAGCCTGAAAAGGATTATCGGCAAGCGGTTTGAGAATTTCGGAGATAGAAGCGGAGCGTTTCATTTCTTCTTGGCTTTGCTACCGAGGGCGGAGCGTTTGGCTTTTGCCGATCGCGAGGGAACGGCATCGGGGGCGGTAGCAACAAAGTGGTCGTAAGCCTCCCAGTTGGAGTGTAACTTCTTGTCGAGCGATATAAGTTCTTTGAGGAACGGATAACGCTCGCTGTCAGGGCAGGTAGCATTTTCAAGCGAGAGCGAGCGGAGGCGCAGATGCAGCTCGCGCATACGTTGTAGGAGCGAAAGATTCTCAACGTACTTCGCCTTGATTTCGTCCGGGAGTGAATCGTGGTCGGCACGTTTGCCCTTTTGGGTATTTTCGTCGGCGACTGCCGCGAGCGGAATGTGCTCTGCCACGATTTGCTCGACCTGCTTCTCCATCTCTTGCACCTGTGCATGAGTGAGGGCTTGAACGCGGAAGTTGTAATACTTTTGAAGTTGGTACTCGATAACATCGTGGCGTTTATCGAGGGCGGCGACAATATTCTTGTAGAGAATTTGGTTGCCGGACAGCTTCAAAAGGTAAAGAGCGCCGGTTGAATAATCGCGCTCTGCTTCGGGCGTTTCAAGCCACAGTCGTATTTGTTCGGTAAATTTGTGGTCCATAAGAGCGTAAGCTGTTTGGTTTCCACAAAATTACTTACCTAATCATAGCAGATAAAAGACGGGAAATGTGTATCTTTGCAGATAATGAACAACACCATACATAAATATATTAGCACAGTATTCGTACTATTCCTAACCGCACTTATTTGTAGCGGCCAGTCCTTTGTTGACAAATATCCCAAGCTGACGAAGAAGAATTTGCCTGAATTTTTCTCGGATTGGGAAGCGTACTCGGATAGTATAAGCTCCAATATAACTATAAGCAGTCCGCTTGATAGTCTTATATACGAAAGAAATCTCTTTACTTATGCCGCAATAGCCTTACAAAGCCCTCGACCACGTTATATAGTGTATCCCAAAGCCATAGAAGTGTTAACTTATAAAGAGTTAGGAGATACGACAAATAACAGCACCTCTTTTGGACTTCTAATGAGCATACCGTATGCAATGCAAGAATATACCAAACAGATGGTTGACACAAAGATACCTGACGGTGCCCTGTATATGACAAATAGCATTTCAAAAAAATTAGATGCTTTCTTATATGTGGGGAAGTTTCGAAAAAAGAAGGAGAGGGAAAAACGATTAAAGGAATTGAGAAAATATATATCGGTATCGTATGGGATTTTCAATACACATCCTTATTGCGATTACCCTTTAATTCTTAATATTGGTGTGGCTTCTGACATCATTGTATTTCAGTTGGCATTAGATTCCAACGAAGCCACGGAGATTTGGTATAGAAAAGAAAATGGCCGCATTATTGAACTTCACAATAATAGAGGGAAGTTGATTATATACGATTGATTACAATTTGTTGTTTATTCCTGTGAAAAACACGAGGTTTTTGCCGAGTGGCATCAGCAGCTCGCGCATCGAGTTCATCGTGGCACCCGACGTAACAAAATCGTCGAATACGATAATGTTGCGCTCGGTTGGCGGTTCTTTTCCAAAGGTAAAGACAGCCCCGACACGATGCTTCGAGTGGCACTCGGCAACGTCTTCGTAGAACGGTATGCCGAGCAGGTCGGCGAGGCGAGCGGAAATGAGCGAGGCGAAGTTTCGCTCCTTGTGGCGACGCTTGGGCGAGGTAACGATGCACCAGTCGCCGGAAGCGAGAGAATGACCGAGAATTTGCCGGATAAGGGTGTTCATGCCCTCGGCAAACTTCTCGACCATATCGGGGTCGCTCTTAATGTCGGTCAGCGTCCGGCCATAGAGCGACTTTTTCCAGAGAGATATGATGCCGAACTGCGGATTGCGGTATGAAATTCGCACCTTGTTAGGGGCGAAGTCGCAACGAGCCTCCGCTTGTTGCACGTCTTTCCATGCCGCCCGCTTTTTCTCGGCGAAAAGGTCTTTGCTTTGAGCCGAGGGTGTAAAAGAAGCGTCGAGGTCGGGGGCTTCCAACGAAGGCACTTCGATGTCGTTCAACACGTCGTCCAACGCTATCGCCCCTTTCCTGACGCTTCTCTTTATCATAGCGCGTGAAGATTACGCGGCTTTGCCGGAGCAGTCGATGTCGCCGTCCTCGGTTTCAAGCGTACCGACAAAGAAGGGCGCGGGCACTTCGTCGGTAGCCTCGACGTTGATAGTAGTCGAGGTAGTGCCGGTGGCACCTTGACCGAGGTCCTGGGCGACGGTAGCCTTTGTAGTCCACTTGTCGTTGCCGAGCACACGAAAGTTGCCTTTCATATCCTCGACGATGAACACATTGTCGGTGTTGTTGATGTAGGCTGCCGCAGCAGAAGCCTCTGCGCCCACTCCGGGGTGAACGGCAACGAGCTTATTAAGCTGCGTCTGCGAAGGCAGCTCGCCCTGTGCCTCCGACGTAAGCTGTGACTTGTCGGGCAGAATGTCGATATACTTCCACTTGGCATCAGCGGCAAGAGTGTAGTCGCCTGTCAGGATAGCCGAGGTAGCGCGTCCGAGTTCATCGCGAGGGAGCTGCGGATAGCCGAGGATAAACGACTTGGCAAGGAAGTAAATGCGACGCTTCACGCCTGGAAGCTCCGGGGTACCCTGACACCAGCCGAGGGATTTCTGAATAGAGTTACATTTGACAGCCATAGTGAAGCGGGATTAGACGGTTATTTCGATAGTCTTGAAGCGGCGTTTGTCGATGGTCTCGAACTGAACGCCGAAGAACATAGTGGCGATGTATGAAAGGATAAAGGGCGCGAACTCCTTGATCATCACATTTTCGACATCGCCCATCTGGTCGTAGCCCACGAGCATATTGCTCTTGGTGGATACGTGCATGAACTTCGACCCCGCCTTGTTGTAGAGGGGGCAGAATTTCAACTTGCCGTTGGAGCCTTCCACGGCACCCTGTCCGTACTGGGTGTTGTAAGGGATGCCGCCGTGTGTGAGCAAGTAGCCTTCGTTGTACTTGTCGACGAAGTCCTGCGAGCAGTAGAGATAGAGGTCCTGGGCGCGGAGGCGCGGGTCGAGCGAAAAGAGGATTTCTTTGGCGATGTCTACGGCGTTAGCCGCAGTAATCGCGTCGGTGAACTTCATGTAGTTGCCTTCCTCGGCTGCGATAGCACCTGCGGCGATTTCCTTGTCGGTAATCGTGTCGAAGCCGTCGAACAGGTCGGCGGTGGTGTCACCGGCGGCGTTGCGTCTGCCGTTCCATACCGCATCGTTCAGATGCTCGGAGAGGTTCTTGGCGATACGTGCGAGGACGTGTCGGGCAGTCGGCGTAGTCATCTGACCATCGCCCTTTGTGGCACCTGTGCCTAAGAGGGTAGAGATTGCCGAGTTAGGCTCGAAGTTGGCGACAACGGAGCCAAAATAGGTTTCGAGGTCGCGGAATTCGATGCCGAGGTTGTAGTCCACGGCACGTTGGGGATTGTAGGGAGCGAACTGTGCGTCGCCTGTGAGGTTGCCGACGCGCTCCTTGTATCGGATGCCGGGGCGCCCCGTCATATACTGGAGCGTGTCGCCGATACCGATAATGGGGAGCATAAGGAGGTCGGCGCGATACTTCACGGCGGCTTCCTGATACTCCTTGAGGGAGAATGTAAATTTACCTGCCATTGCGATATGGGGTTAAGGGTTAGACTTCGTTGTAAAGGGCGCGGGCAGAATTGTAGGTATCTACGAACTGCTCGACATAGTTCTTGGGAGCGGGTTCACCGCCGGGCTTGTTGTCCTCGACAACCTGCCTGGTAGGCTCGGCGGGCTGCTTGTCGAGCTTCGCCTGAAGGTCGGCGATTGTCTGCTTCTGCTCGTTGCATAGGCGGTCTTTCTCGGCGAGCGCGTCTTCTATGGCGTCGAGCTGCGCCACTGTAACCGACGCTGTACCGTCTTTCACGGTCAGCGGTTTGTCGGCGAGGATAGCCGACAAGAAGGTGTAAGTCTTGATCATTGCGGTGGTGATGGGATTGGTTGACGGTTTGAAAAATGAGGTAAGCGCAGCGATGAATTTGGCAAACGCGCTCTCCTTGTCGGCTTCTGAGATAGGGATATTCGGTATCGGCATACCCTCCGAAGCCATAGCGGAAGCGAGGGCATCGGTGAGTTTCGGAGCCGGTTCATCGGCAAGGTCTGTGATTTCATCGACAAAGCCCCAGTCGAGGGCTTCTTTTGCCGTGAGCCAGCCTCCGGCTTTCATCAGGGCGAGAAGGTCTTCCGTCTTGCGCTTGCAGCGCGAGGCGTAGAGTTGGGCGCAGTTCAGGTCGAGCTTGTCGAGGTCGGCCTTGATTTTCTCGCAGTCGGCGATAAGCGTAGCGAACTGAGCCGAATTGAGGCTGCCCCACTCGAAGAAAGCCATCGAGCACTGATGTACCAGATACATAGCCCCGGCGTCAATGGAGATGTGAGCCGCGCCGAGCGAAGCGATGGTTGCGGCGGAAGCATTGAGGCCCACGAAATGCACATTGACGTTGCCGTGGTTGCGGAAGGCTGCGGAGATAGAGAGGCCGGTGGCGAGTGACCCGCCGAGGCTGTCGATAAGGACGTTGACCTGCTTTCCCTCGTTCTTGGCGAGTTCGCGGTCAACGGTCGAGCGGTCGAAGTCGTAGCCTCCGACGTAACCTTTGAGCGAGATATTGTATGCGGTCTTTGACATAGAAAATCAATTTTGCTACGTCAAAATTACCGCTATATATAAGGAGGCGAAAAGACAAAGACAGAGCCGCCCCGGAGGGCGACCCTGTAAGGAGAGAGGGAGGATTGGGGTCAGATGCGGCGGAACACGTGATTGTTGGCGCCCATGTTGTAGTCCCACATGAACAGGTCGCGTCCGAAGGCTTCATAGTCGAAATAGCGCGAGAGGTCGCCCATCGTTCTTTCGAGGTCGTAGCACTCCTCGACGATGTGCCGGGCGAAGTCTTCTTCGCTGTCCCATTCACCGCAGTAGGCTTCCTCGAAGTTGTCGAGTTCGTCGGCAAACTCCATGTAATCATCCACGGCATCGACATCGTACTTGTCGCACAGCTCCGTGTATTCCTGAATGTGGTCGAAGTCTTCCTCGGACATGAAGCCCTCGTTGTACCACTGGCGGGGGAAAGCCTCGTAGTCCTGGGCCATCAGCTCCGGGTCGGGTTCGTCGGCGTGGATAGCCTTGCAGAAGTCGATAAACTCGTCGTAGTCGCTGAAGCTGCTGAGGTCGATCCACAGACCGCAGAGAGAGCCTTCGTTGTACTTGCCGTAAGTACCGACGTAGACAGAGGGTTCACCGTCGCAGCCGCTCTTGTGTTCGCTGACCGCTTCCTGAAGTTCTTCGGGCGTGTAGCCCAGTTCGGCGAGTCGTTCTTCGACTCTTGGAGTGATATTGAGTTCTCCGAATTGTAATCTCATTGCTGTAAAATTTTGAGGGTTTGACATTTGGTTCATTTTTTAAGTTTTACGTTGCAATAATTGGGAGAGCTGAGAAAGCGGAATTGCAGACGTTATTTCAAGCCCGGCGGTAAATTCTTGGGTCCTGAAGGGTGAAGAATTTTGAAATGTTGTTTGCAATCCCGGAGGGCAAGCCACCGGCGCGGTCAGCGGTCAGCCCTACCTTTGCGACAGGAAAACTAAATGAGCCAACTGTCCCGAAAAATCAGCGATGAGAATACAGGTGAACACAACATCAAGAGTCAGAAGAACAGCCGGACGGGCAGCATGGCCGGACCAAAAGGAAAAGTCGAACAAGAGCGGATGCAGGTGTGCCTGAACGAGTATCTATGTCGGTGCTTACAAATATGGCAAGTACAATGAATGCTCGCGGTCTGTGGTTTGACCTGTTCGGCGACTATGACACCGCTTTATCCTGCAAGGCGTTCCACATAGACGTGGCAGACCCATACCTTGAAAATGGCTCGGACTATGAAGGCTTCCACTGCCTACCGCTGAAAATCGAGGGCAATGTCCGAGGAAGATTACGACCGCCAAAATCCACGGAGCGAAAAAGTGTGGCAGGTATATTGCCGATGCCGTACTGCTGACGATTGGAGATTGCAGACAGACCGACTACCCGAAGGGCTACTGCGGAGAACAGGACAGGCACCCGATACATCGTGTGCCACGACCACGAAGAACAATAGATGGGCCACTGCTCACGCCGATTATGAAGCAGCGCTGTTCAACGGGACCACAATATGGGCGCACCGCTGAAAGTCAGTGTTCCGCTTCGTCTGACCCCTCCCTCCGACTGCAAGGTGTCGCCCTCCGAGACGGCTCTACCAATGAAAAACCGCCGACGCCTCACGCGCCAGCGGCCAACAACTTCAAAATCTGTAATGACTTTTGCCGCATCACTGCGGCGGACGAATGGGAATGTTCTTGATGCAAAAGAATATCATATAACGCACGGCACCATCGAGCGGATGGATACGTGCTTAATCTCGTATTCGTACCCGGCGGCATCGCCCGACGGCAGACCGCAACGCTGCTCCGACTCCACTTGCGGATGCGGAGCTTCGAGCGAGCCGAGAAGGTAAGACTTGCCGTTTACGTCGGTAACGACAAAACCGAGGCAAGGATTCCTGGGAAGCCGCAGGTCGGTAAGGAACTTCAAGGTGGCGGTGTCCTCGTACCCGGCGCCGTCCTTCTTGGTCTTGCACTCGCAGGTCGGTTCGTCGAAGAAGGTAATCGGATGAACGTCTGTAAGGACGGCCACCGTCATGCCGCAGATAGCCGAGAGGTCGACTCGGCGCGGCAGATGTCGGCAGTCAATCCATCCGATAGCCTTTATTCCGGGTAATATCTGTGTCGAAGTCTTCATTATAGCAGAAATAGCATAATTGAAAAAATGAGGTGCTGAAATCAATGAGATTTTTTACGCAAATATTGTTTTTCTGCGCGTTTGCAGTGAAGATAGATGTCGCGCTGCCGCTGATAGCGTTTGGCGATTGCGTTCCAGTTCTTCTCCGTCGGCTCGATGCCGTGCTTCTCCATCCACGCATAGATAAGCTCGTCCTGACGCTTGCCTATTTTGCCGAAGTGATGCAGCTCCTCCCAAAGCTGAATGTCGAAACGGTTGCGGATAAGATTGAGCAACATCGACAGCGCACGTGGCGGCAGGTAATTGTACGTCTCCGGCGGACGGTTGCGGAACGTCGGAATCCTGACGGCCAGTTTACCGTCGGCGCAGACCTCCGGCTCCACCCCCTCCGGCAACTTCGCCATATACAGTTCGAGCGTCTTGCTCTCGACAGAGCCGCGGGTAAGATGCACCGGCACCTCGCCGCCGTGTTCGTTTACGAACCACTGCGCGAGATAGTCCTCCAGAGGTAAATAGATACAAAGGTCGCTCATAATATAGCCGATTGGTGCATACAAAGTTACCAAATATCAGCGTGTTAGCCTAATAATCAAGAGGGACAATGCGTGACTTAGGGGGACGTTTCGTAGCCGATTTGCGATTATTTTTCTATGCCCGGCAAAGAAGAAAAATATGGGAGCGGTATAATCGGCGGGGTGACAGCGTTGACACCGTTGACAGCGAGCCTCAGGGAGTCAGACATCGAGGCGTAACCCCTTTACTTTACAATACTTTATCTTTTTTGAAAGAAAAATAAGATAAGTAAAGTAATGGCTTGAAAGTGTCAACGATTGACTCTGAAAAAAATCGGATTTGAGAAAATGACTACAAGTGTCAACGATTGTCAACGCTGCATATTTTCATAAGTCATTGAAATACAATAAGTGCTATCTTGTCAACGGTGACTTTCGCAAAACATACGCTTTTGCTTTCCTCTGATTGGCTTTTTTGCAATAAAAAAGGCCAACATCCGGGTGTTGACCTGAGAGGAATAATGATGGATTACAATGTCAGAACGGCACATCTTCCTCCTTGTCGGGAGGGTCAAAGAGCGAGGAGGGCTTGGGAGGAACTGCCGGAGATTGAGGAGAAGAAACGGCATCTGCCGGGTCTTGGTCCTCGGCCAATTCCTCGGACTCTGTAATTACCTCGGTTTCGAGGTTCAGCCCGAACTCGGCTTTAAGCATGGCATAGTTGAAGCACATCGCCTTAGGGCGGTTGACTTTCATCTTCTTGGTCTGAGTGCCGTTCACAGTTTCAAAGGTATAATCGGGCGTACCGTTTGCGAGCAGGATAGTGAAACGGTCCTGTTTCAGACCGAGGAACGAGGGGTGCGAACGGAGATATGAGAGCATCGTACTCCAGTTGCTTCGGTTTGCGGTGGCGTTGGACGCTCCGCGACCGTTGAACAGACCCGCCACGGCTGCGCTGTTCAGATACAGCACGGGAGTAGGCTCGGCGAATATCATATCCTCTTTCATAGTAGTGGAGCGGAAAGTGCGGTGCCACTTGATGCGGAAGTGCGCCTTGTCGATTGCGCGTCCCTGGGTGTGGAAGCCTTGCAGCGCCTCCCAGAAGTCGCCCATCTCGGAACTTTCCTGTGCCGTTTCGTTCTGCAGTCGCATACCGGCCACGGCCACCGTGAGCAGGTCGTTATAGCTGAACGGAAGCGACAGCACCGATTCGAGGGTGCGGAAAGCGGCAAGCGGAATAATCCAGTTGCCGAAGATACGGTCATGTATCTTTTCGCCCTCGACAATCTTAGACAACTCCGATTTAGTGAGGGAGTAGGCGTTGGAGAAATTTTTCTCAAACAGTTGCCGGTGGCCGAGGACTTCGAGGGTAAGATGTGTGTTGCCGAGCGAACACATCGCCACCAGATCCTCGTAGGCGTCGCGCTCCGGCTTGGAGAAAGATGTCTTGGAGAAAGCGAGAAACAGAACACGGGTAAAGAGCGCCATGTCCTGTGTGGGCTTGTCCTGGCCGCAGAGGGCTATCCCGGTGGATATGATGGTCTGCGCAGCCATGCCGTCGGTGTTCTGATTCTTCTTGGTCTGACCGCCTCCGCCCCACAGACCTTTGAGGTATGCGATTTTACGCACGTCGAGGTCGTTCTTGTACTCGTCGAAAACGACAAGCGAGTTGACCGCCTGACTGACGCGGTCATTCATGGCCGGAACGGAAGTGACACCGAGGTTCGGCGGGTCAACGCTATGGATAAAGAACGACTGGAGAGAGGTCGCAAGCGTAGTTTTGCCCGTGCCTTTCTCACCGAAAAGGTTAAGGATTGGGAAATGGCGTGTGCGGTTGAATATGACATCACGGTACAGAGTGGCAAGCAGGTAGCAGAAAGCGATTTTGGCATTGTCTCCAAATACTTTGACGAGTTGTATGGCAAAGTCGTAGAGCTTTATGCCGCTGCGGTTTTCATGTATGAAAAGCCGCTCGAACTGGTATATTTCGGGATTGTTCTCGTACATTTTCGATGTGGCCGGAATATAAAACGATCTGCCGGGAGCAGTCTCGACGATACCGAGGTCATCGACGGCCAGGAAGCGGTCGCCGTTGAAAACGCCGTTGCCGAAAGCGAAGAAGCCGTTTATACCGTCCCAGCCCATCTTGCGGACACGCTCTGCGGAGCGGGTGCCGCGATAGAGATATTCCTTTACGTTATTGAGCTTGTCAATCTTGGCGCGCCATATATAATTGCCGACGGAGCCGACTCGCTGCTGAAAGGTAGTGAGCGAGCAAAGTTCGGACTCCCGGAACTCAATATCGACCGACTCGTTGAATTTGTTTACCATGCGGAACAGACGTGTGCCGTTTGTTTCGTCCTTGATGTGGTAAAGTGATTCGAGATAGAAATTGGAGAGCCTTACGGCCTCTCCCTCGTCGTAGGTATAGAAGCAGTTGTCTATGATGTTCAGATTGCAGACGCGCAGAAGTTCTTTCCTGCGTTCCGCATCGTTCTTAGGGTTTGACTTGGCTGCACGTTGCCGTGCCTCGCCTTTGGCTCGGCTGACGGCGGCTTTCCACGATTTGACTGTGCCGTTGATTTTGGCGAGAGAGGCGATGCATTCGTCAGCTATTGCATCGTCGCTGATATGTCGCAGCAAGTCTGCGACTTCGGCGACAATCACGCGCTGTTCGGCAAGTGATGAAGCCACGGAGAATTTCTTCTCCGCGAGCCAGAGGATAAACGGTTTTTCGGGAATGGCGGCGTAGGTCTCCGGCGTAAGGATATATTCGTCGGCGTCGTTCTTGTGAAGAATTACGGCATCATCCTCGGTTTTTTCTTCTTGGAAAGGCAACTCGCGCACAGTAACATCGAAGCCCCGGCGCACGGCTTCGGCTCCGTTAGTCATAACGGCCTTGAAGCCGGGCCCGAAAGGTTCATCTTTCGGAGGGTCGGAGTCCGGAATAAAGCATAGGGATTGTATATGCTTTTTGAGAATGTCGAACTGGGCGCCACTCCAGGCGGTGCCGAGAGTGGCTACGGTGTTTTCAAGTCCGATGGACTGGAGGCGCAGCACATCGGGCGCGCCCTCGACGATGTTATAGTAGAGCGCATCACGGCAACGGCTCGCCCTGTCGATGCCGAAAACGGACTCACCTTTGGTAAATACCGACGAGTTGCACGAGTTGACGTATTTTCCTACCTTGTCGGCCTTATCATCGCCGAGATAGCGGGCGGTAAAGGCAATGACGCGCCCGAATCTGTCGCGGATAGGGATAACAAGGCGGTTTCGGAATAAGGTATATATCCGACCGCTCTTTTCATCCCGTTTGTAAATGCCGGACTGCACGAGCAGATCTTCTGTGACAGCTTTGCTCTTGCAGTATTCCATAAGAAGTTTACCATCCTTAGGAGCCAGACCGATGCCGCAGGTAGAGCAGAAATCCTCCGGCCATCGTGAGTAAGCGTACTCACGGGCTGCGCAGGCTTCGTCGCTCAGTTCCACTCGCAGCTGATCGAAGAAAAATTTATGCACCAAAGCGACGGTGGCCAGAACTGATTCTTTCAGTTTCGCCGCCTCCCGTTGCTCGTCGGTCTGTTCTTCCCGGGTGTATTCGATATGCAGATTGTTGGCTTTGGCGATGGCTTCGACGGCCTGTAAGAAGTCCATACCCTCGCGCTCCATATAGAACCTGATGCCGTCGCCCCCACGGTGGCAGCTGTGGCAGTACCAGAGGTTTCTGCCGGGCGTGATTGAGAAAGATGGCGTTTTCTCGGAGTGGAACGGGCATGAGGCGAACATCGTTGAGCCACGCCGACGGAACTCCAGCCCCCACGATTTCAGAACATCCTCGATGTCGAGATTGCGTACCGCCTCTATTGTCTTGTCGCTTATCATAATTCTTTGGCTTTATCCCAGCAGTCGATGATTGACTGGCCGGTGTATTTGAGTCTGCGCGGATTGCCGTTGCAGGGAGAGATCAGACCCATGCGGCGCAGTTTGCGCAGGGTCTTGTGGCAGATGCCAAGTTCGGCACAAGTCCGCTTAACCGAAAATACACCGTCGGGGTCGCATTTGGGGCGTATTTCAATCATGGCTGCGGTTGCTCTGTGTCGGGGGCCGTATCGTCAAAGATACGCTTCCCGGCCTCATCCTCGATAATCTGTTTCGCGTGTTCGGGTATGCGGCAGGCCATTCCTTTCCAGTTAAAGAAGGTCTGCCGCCTTACCCCCGCGGACTTGACAACCCCGGTGACGAACTCGACCCTCTCACGATAAGTGAGGGTGTCGAGAAAGCCGTTGAGCTGCGTCGCCTCCCGGTGCTTTATATCATTGTTCGTCATCACGTTCAGCATTGTTCCTGTTGTTGGCGGCCTCCCAAGCGTCGGCCATCAGTTTTGAGATTATATCGGAGCTGACCGCGATGTGCAGTACTGTTCCGATACCGTTGTCATTTCGGTAGCCGACCATCGAGCACAGCGAGTTGGTTTCGGCCTCGCAGCAGATTATCATTGTTATTGTCTTTGTGGGCCAGGGCTTGGCAATGCGCTCCATAAGCGCGAAAAGTTCCTCTTTTATCGTCATTGTTCAGCGTCTTTTAATCGGTTTGGCGGTTACATATCTCACCGCGTCAAGTTCATGTTGTTTTCTCGTTCTGACCGGGTTCTGCTTTACCCATTCTATAAGCTCGGCACGGTCGAAGTATATGTACTTTCCGTTGGGTTTATAATGGGGAATGGCTGCTGTGCGCGTCAGTTTGTAGAGCTGGCTTTTCGAGACGCCCAGGAACTCGCTTGCTTCCTCAAGTGTCAGTACCTCTTTCGGAGCGGCGGATTCTCCGGCGTTGCTCTCGATGCGCGACAGGATTTCTTCTATCGGTCCGAAGCCGTCCAGTCTGCGCTCGACTTCGGCGAGCCTTTCGGCCAACTGTGTATCGCTATTCTGTTTTGGCATTTTTTTGCGTTTTATGATTTTCGGATTAAGGAGGCGTCCCTCCGGCATCAATCTGATTGACGGTGCAAAGATAACGCGCCAAACAACGGGATATGAGAAAGTTACCTTGACATAAGGCTGATGTCAAGGTAAATGTCAAGGTTTTATGTTTCAGATAGTGGCCGGAGTGGTGTTTTATGTAGTTACGGCTATTTCATGCACCCTTTTTCTGATAGTGACGAAGGCGGCACTTTCTTCGCCTCTCGCTTCGTTGAGTGCCGTTGACAGCTTGCTCTGCGTGAGCGGAGCATTGGCAGAGGAAATGATTACGCCGGTGGCGGCAATCACTTTCTGCCAGTCTCCGGCAATCAATTTTTCATAGGAAAGGGAGTCGAACAGGATGGCAAGTTTTCTGTTGTTGGCTGATATGAGCCGTATGTGAGGCGAAGGCGAGAAAAGTTTTGCCATGTCTTCGCCGGATACAGGCTGCCTGAAAATATTGAGGTCGTTGGCGATGTCTGCAATCGCCTGTGTCTGCACGGCTGTAAGGTCGCACCCGAAGTTCATTGACTTTCCTCCGGGTAGGACGGGAGAGACCGGGGCGGAGCCACGGTTGAACTCGCTGAACATAGCCGTGAAGTCGGTAGGACCGAATGTTTTTGACGAGAAGTATTTCTCGACAAGATCGCGGCGAGTCTTCAGAAGTGTGTCTATCCTGTTCAGGTTGGAGTACTTCTGATTGGCTTCCCATGCGGATACGGCATAGTTGAAGCGGTGGTCGCAAATAAAGTCATCGGCATAGCGGTCGTAGAACTTGCCGCAGCCGATGACTTCACTCTGATAACGTCTGTACGCCTCCATGAAAAGGGCACGGAGGTTTCTGTCGGGGTTGAAAACCCCGCTGCCGTTTTCATCCGGCTTGTTCTTGTCTCCCAAAAAGAGAGAACGGTATCTTGTAATCGTTCATAGTGAATTGATATTAAAACATTCAGTTATTCAAATGCTCCGTCTAACAATGAAACGGCTTCCTCTTTCTTACTGTTTATGACTTTGGCATAAATCTGTGTTGTAGCCACACTCGTATGTCCGAGAAGTTTGCTCGTCGTGTAGATGTCGGCGCCCATTGTAAGCTCCATCGTGGCGAAGGTGTGGCGGCTCACGTGGAAAGTCACGTGCTTCTTGATTCCGGCCTCTTTAGCCCAGTCGTCAAGAACGGTCATGTTCTTTGAGAGCGGAGGGAAGATATAATCGTCCTCTCCGGCGTCGGCGCGCTCCGGCATCCATTTGATGGCCTGACGGCTCAAAGGAATAGTGAGCGGGCGGCGTGTCTTGAACTGGGTAATTTTGAGATACATCTTCTCTCCGGTGGTCACGACATGTTTCCACTGGAGGCTGCGCACGTCGCTTATGCGAAGTCCGCAGAAACAGGAAAAGAGGAACGCACCCTTGATGTCAGGACGGCGGCAGGGGGTGTCGATAAGTTTCTTCACTTCCTCGACGCTGAGGAACTCACGCTCGTAGGTGGTACCTTTGAGGTGGGAACGGTCAAGAGCGAGCATCGGGTTTGTCGGCATGATTCCTTCCTCTACCGCTACATTGAAAGCGGCTTTGAGACAGCGAAGGTAATTGTCGACAGTACCGTTGGTGAGTTTCGTTTTCTTGTAGGTTACATAGTCGTTCATCAGGTAGATCATAAAGTCGGTGAGCCACTGATGGTCGATGTCGGCGAGAGTTGCGTCCTTTCCTCCATCGTAGCCCTCGATTACGAAAATCATAGTGCGCACCCATCGTTTCGCGCCGCGCTTGCCCTTGTTTACCTGCCTGTCCTGATAGATTTTCAGCCAGTCCACAAGGCGCATCTTGTTCCGCAGGTCTTTCTTTATACCTGCCGTGCCATTTGTAATCTGGAGTATGCGCTGGGCCTTGATTGCATATACCGCCTCCATAGTCTGCTTGTTCTGCAACTTGGCGGCCTGGTCGGTCTCCGGCACGAGATAGAGTTTCAGATAATCGTAAGTGCGTCTGCCGTTCACATTGATTGCAAGATATACCGAGACACTTCCGTTGGCGAGTTTCTTGAACCGAATCCTTACCGGCTCTTTTGACTTGCTGTTGCGCTTCAGCTCTGTTGTGACTGCCTGAACCTGAGTCTCGGCCCTGCGCATTGCCCGAAACTCCTTGTAGTGGTCGGTGTCATCGAATACGTTTTTAGGCTCACGTGCGCTTGGTCTCGGAATATAGGTGCCGTTGCGCAGTTCTTCCTCACGCTCTCTCTTGACGGCTTTTGCTTTTGCCTTGATTCGCTTGACCTCGGCTTCGGAGGCATCCGCAGGGGCATAAAGGTAAAGCGGCTCGCAACAACGCTGTTCGCCGTTCTCTCCGTAATGGATATAGAGATAAAAGGATTTGTCGCCGTTGCGGAGAAGGCGCCATGCGAGTAGCACCTTGAATTTGTGCTTGACCTTTTTCTCGGTCTTTTCTTCCTCTGCCACACTTTCTTCCGGGGTAGGCTTCACGATTTCGGCCATACGTTCCTCACGAATGGCATTTGCGCGTTGCATGACGGCGGCGTTCCCTTCGTCATCGCCCGGAGTGGTGTAGAGTTTAAGGAACTCATACTTGCGCTCACCACGGAAATAGATGTCGAGATAAAGGGACTGGCGGCCGTCCTTGAGGTCTTTGGCACGTACAGTCACCGGCTCGCGTGATGCGCGTCTTGCCTTGATACGGGCTTTGGCGGTCTTCTCGTCGGCAGGGGTCTCGACTTTGGGAGCCGAAGGTGCGGGAGCGGCATCGGCCTCTCCAAGTTCCGCGAGTCTTTCGCGGCGCACGTCTTCGGCCATGCGCATAGCTTCGGCATTGGCGAGAACGGTGTCCTCGTCTGTGCCGGGGTGGATGTAGAGTTTAAGAAATTCATACTTGCGCTTCCCCTTGAAATATATGTCAAGGTAGATGGAGCGGCACCCGTCGGCCAGGTCTTTGAAGCGTATTCTCACAGGCGACTTCTTCGCCTTTTCGGAGGGAGATTTCATAGTCATACAGATTTGTTACCGAGTACAAAGTTACAAAAAATATTTGGATTTGTTACTATAACGAGAACCAAAAACGCACCAACGAACCAAATATTTTCTGCAAATAACGCTAACAATAACAAACAAGTGCCAAAACTGATATTTTGTAATACTCTGATATAAAGTGTATTTAATGGCAGTTATTAGCACTTGTTATTATAGCGTTTTGGAACGTGGGCTTCTGCGTTGCCGTCCGACATGAATAGGGCAATGCGAGAAGCCTCAAGCAGTAGGACGGTAACAGATACAGATTCCCGCGCTTTTCTTGTATAAACCAATTAAATGCCAACGAGGGGATGACCGCGGCTTATTTTTATATTATGAAAAAACTGTTTTTATTTTCTCTTGCGGCAGCTCTTTTGATTGGGTTTACTTCCTGTAGCAAAGATGATGATGATTTGACGGAAGGGAATCCCACCGGTTCCAATGATGAGGCTCCTCCATCTGACGGGCTGTGGTACGCTAATACGTTGGCTACTCCCGAGGACTTCAAGGAGATTAATGAGGCGATAGAAAACCATGAGCTATTATCGGATTACGGTAAATACGGAATGCATTATGCTGAGCCTGAGGAATTTTTTAATGAAGTAGGAGCATATAGCACATCTGACGCAAGTTTTGGCCGTCTTCGTTTTTTGCCCGGGTCACAAATGTGTAGTTTTATACATGTCAGGCCGGACAATACTTTAGATGTTTATTCCAGTCTTTTTCTTTTTAAATATGAAAAAGCTGTAGGTACGCGTTTCTATACTGTGGATGCCGGCAGGTTAGGTAAATTGTCATATGCTGTTTACCCCGGTGAAAGCTATCCTTATACTACATATACCTATGTTGAAATAGATGGAAAATATGTATGTGATAATGGAGATATATACATAAAACGGGGGAATACTCTGGTTAAAAGTGGTGAATCTATATCTTATACACTTTTTGAAATGGGAGGCTCGTCACAAGCATATGAATGGGATAAACCTGACGGAGGTGGAAATGATGATGCACATAAAGGGAAACCCGAGCGTGGCGCTTTGATTCTTAATGGAGCGGTAATTACTGAAATTGGGAATGTTGATGATAAGGATGACGGATATGTTTATACTTATGATCCTAATGGCGTTTTGTTGAGTTGCCGGGAAAAGGATAGAATATTCGGAAAAGAATATGTCATTGACTATAATGAGACACTACTGTCCACTAAAAATGGGCAGGGTTAAAAATTAAATAAATTCGGTTCAC
>ERZ1027089.159-NODE-159-length-41344-cov-9.591102_pt1 | contig 41344 bp, 71 predicted proteins | sample MGYA00519412_ERZ1027089 | MGnify/ENA primary metagenome ERZ1027089 (study PRJEB26926, sample SAMN06164433) | human gut metagenome | biome: ENVO:00009003; feature: ENVO:2100002; material: ENVO:00002003 | host: Homo sapiens | place: USA | collected 2012 ... | reverse complement strand
ACAACGATGGCGCGTTTTTCGTAACGCCCCGTTAGGCATATTTTACCTTCACGGACATAAAGGGCAAATATGCCTAAAAAATCCCCCGCCGTAAATGACGGGGGATTTTTCACTTTTCCAGCTTGCGCATAACGCTGTTATACACTCGCTCGTTGACGACCTTCAAGCTGTCCATGAGTTCGTCCATCACTTCCCACGCACGGGCCGGGTCAACGCGGGCCACCGCGCGGAGGAAATCGCTATCAGGCGCAGGGGCCGCAGAGTACGACTCAACCATGCGAGTTTCCCTCACCGGCTCCCGGTTCTGGTTTTGGATGGTATACAGCGCCGCAAGCCTCTCGTAGTTCGCCCAGCTGGATTCTTCCGTTTCCAGGCGAGAGATCCAAAGCTGCAGCTCCTTTTCGTCGATCATCGGGGCCTACCCCCTTTATTCCTCCATCATGTCCATTGCGCGACGCAGGGCATCCTTGATGCGGTCATCGTCAGTCTCGCGCATCATATCGTTGATCTGGCTGCGCAGGTGCTCAGTTGCGTCCGTGCGGCTGTAATGCCCGCGGACATAGTGCCGCCTCGCGTAAGAGACGCCCCTACCGTACGAATTGCGCATATCGTCGTCGTGATAGCGGCTGGAATAGCCTCCCTCCATCGCCTCGATCTTGTCGAGATTCTTGATGGTGCTCGCGAGCTTATGCACGATATCGAGGTCGCCCGCGCCCAGCTCGCCCTTGCGGCTGATCTCGTCCAGCTCCTTGCAGAGCATATCGCGCAGATCATACATAGATTTCATACCCATGATTCATTCTCCTTTCTCAACTCACACGGTCAATGGTCAGGTTGCTGTTGGCAAAGCTGACCGCCTCCGCGCTGGTGTTTTGAGCCGCTACCGTCACGCAGCAGCCGCGCGGCACTTCCACAATGGCGCTGACGTAGACGTTAAAATAGTTTTCCACCGCAGCGGGCGTGACAGTCGCCGTAGCGCCGTTGAGCGCTTCGCCGTTGACTGCGAGCGCCGTGGTGATCGCACCTACCGTTCCGCCGGTGGGCACGGCGATATTCGCGCCAAAGCTGACCTTAAATCGCGCCTTGCACTGCTGCGTCAGGCCACGCAGGGTGACAAGGCCGCTGCCCTCGCGGTGGACGATGCAGGGCTTGCCGCAAGCCGCCGTCGCAGTCATCGGGACATTCTGCCCGACGGGGACAGTCACGATACCGGGGTTCACATATTCAGCCATATATTTCAGTCCTTTCTAAAGGGGTCGAAATCGACCAGTTTAAAATACAGCGGCGGAGCGATTGCCCCGCCGCGTTTGTCGTAGTATCGGCACGGGGCCGACCATTTTGCCATTGTCGGCAAAAAGCTATGCTATGCAGTTGTCAGCAGCCGCAACCGGCAAACTGGTTGCAGCAATAGGGATTCTGCACCGTGTAGGCCGGAATAGGAGAGGGCCGGAGCTGGGACACCAGATAGCTGTTCTGCGCCGCCTGAGACGCAGCCAGCTTCAAGCCCTGGTTCTCGCTCTGGAGGTCCGCCAGCTTGCTCTGAGTCAGGAAGTCCAGAATGGCGCGGCTGTTGGCGTTCTGATTCTCCACGATGTCGCGGGTCGCGTTCTGCACCGTGTTGCGCGTGTCGCACGCCTGCGCGGCCATGTCGTAGCGCACGCCCTCGATGCTGCGCTGGGTGTTGCAGCAGCACTCGGCGGCCTGCATCTGCATGGCGTTGAGCTGCTGCATCAGTGCGGCCTGCTGGTTGGCGCGGGACAGCTCAGCGGTCTGGAAACCGTTGTTCATGTTTTGGTTGACACCGGCAAAGCCGTTCAGCAGCGTGGTGTTCACGGCATAGAAGCCATCGCACAGCCCACCGTTGATGAGATCCATTTTGCGCTCAATGTTGGCAAAATCGGAAGACAGCACATAGCCGTCCACTACACCGCCAGAATTGCCGTTGTTGCCCCAGCCATTGCCGCCCCAGCCGCAGAACGCGAACAGGAACAGGATGATGAGGAACCATGCGCCGTCGCCGCCGAAACCAAATCCGTTACCGCCGCCATTGGCAGGGGTCACAGGCATGGTCATGGTAGGCCTACCATCGGAAAGAGACATAGTATCACTCCTTTGAAAGATTTTTATTCATCAAATCGTGGCCACGATATTGATTAAACTAACAATTTAGCAAACACTTTGCTTAAACTTGCTTACTGCATCAGGCTTTGGAACTGCTTCGCCATCTGCTGCAACTGGTTCAGCTGAGCTTGTGAGAGTTTCCCGCTCTGCAAGAGCTTTTCGACCTCTGCTTTGGGGTCTCCATGAAAATTTGCCTTGAACTGCTGGAACTGCTGCACCATCTGCATAAAGCCGTTGCCGCCGCCCATTGCACCGAAAAACGGATTATTCATCGCTCTTTTCCTCCTTGTGCTTCTTGCCCTTCATTTCGCTCACAAGCGCCGCCAGCGCGTCGAACTCTTTACGGGTCACATATTCCGCAGCGGGCGCTTTCTGCGCGTCAGGGGCGCTTGCAAGCCGCTCTACAAGGTCGTATACTTTGAGCGTCGGCTTGCCGCTTGCATCGGCCTGTTTCAGGTACACCGTGGGAGCCGTAGAATCCCACAGCGCCACCGCCGCATTGGGCGCGACCATCCAGCTTCTTGCCTCCTGTTCGCCGGATACCCACTGCACGCCGCTCTGCGGCAGAGGATTTTGCGGCATCGGCGGAATGGCCTGCATCTGCTGCTGCCTCAGCTGGGCAAGGTTGTCCTGCATCGGCGGCATATAGGGGTTTCCGTAGTAAGGATAGTTCATGCTTCATCCGTCCTTTCCCAGTAATACAATACGTTCTCATTGCTGCTGTCCCAGCTGTCCCAGATCGTGCCATTTTGCACGCAGACCACATGACCGGACAGGGCCAGAATATAGGTGCCTACCGGGTGATCCTCCGCAAACTGTCCCACCGTGTAGCAATCAGGGCAAGTGTCCGGCACGATGTACCGCCGGTATCCGATACTGCGGAGATACCGGCCCCAGCAAGCATTTGCAGACGGCATATCGCCATCCAAATACCCTTCTATTGCAAGTGCAAGATACGTTGCGCCCCAGTCCTTACCGGTGGCTTTCGATATGGCTCTGACGGTACAATCTCCTACATTTTTACCTCGTGGATTTCCATTGTAATAGCTATACATATTCGCGCCTATCGTCGTGGAAAAGCTCTACAATTCGCGCAAGGGAAAGCAATCCAGCGGCGTCATCTTCGTATTGATTGCATATATCACGTGCCATATCCGCCGTATACCCACACATCAACAGCCGTTCCATTACGCTCATTTCGCCGCACCCCCTTGTATATCTATAAAATACAGCAAAAAAGACCCAACAAAGAGCCTGAAAAAGGTCTTTGTTGGGTCTTTACTTTATGGGTTTTTGATATGGTCGGCAATCTTTTGGTAACCGTTGCGGCGGCGCTTCTTGACATACTCGACCGACGCAAACAGCCTGTTTGCCACCTGCTGTCTGGATTGTTGCTTGACGTCGCACGCGATGATGCAAAACGCCTCGTCTCCCGGAAGATCAAGCGCGGCGATGTAATCAATGGCACGCTGAGGGGCCATACTGCGCAGCTTTGCGCGGATGTCTCGGTAAGTTGTATTCATGGCGATTATATTCGCCGTGGACTTGCGGAGCTTTGGCGGAAACAGGGGGTCGGCGCATCGTTGCCCCGGTTTCGTCCAGATTTTTAAACCCGTTACTTTGACGCTCTCTTCACATCATCTTGAACCTTCCCGGATAAAACCGTCAAACCCGGCGTCCTTCAAACGCTGGAGCATCTTCTCGGCGTTGGCGCGGACGGCGAAGGCCCCCACCTGGACCCGGTACAAGGTATCGCTCTGGGCAGGATCGGCGGGCTTGGGAGTCTCTTGCTTGGCCGGGACGTATTTTACGCCCAGGTACTTGCACAGGCCCTTGGCGATGGCCTCACCGATGGCCGTGGTGTGCTCCACGATCCACTTGGCGCCCTCGGCGGTGTCGTGGAACTCGCACTCGCAGTACACCGACGGCGCATTAGGTACACGCACCTCGTAGTAACTGGCCTTCTGGATGTTTTCGGAGGTGCCGGGGGACAGCGGGGCCAGCTCCGCGAACACCGCCTTGCAGGCGTCGTAGCCCTTGCCGGGGATAGCAAAGCAGAACATCCGGGTGCCCATGACCTTGCCGTTAAAGGCGTTGGTGTGGACGCAGTTGTGGATGTCCGCGTGCCAGGCGTCGGACTCGGCGCATCGCTGGGCCATGGTGGTGCCGAAGGCAGCCAGCTTCACCTCCACGCCGCTGCGGCGCAGAGCGGCAGCCTCCGCTTCGGCGATCTTCTGGCACTGGACGTGCTCATTGGTATTGCCCCAGGCATAGCGGTTTTCCGTCTGGTCGCTGGGGCTGATGTACACTCGCTTACTCATTGTTGTCGTCCTCCTCTCCCGGCAGCTTGTCCGCCGCCGTATCCTCGGTGTGTACTTTCAACTTTTTCAGCAGCGCCTGGAGGAAACCAGGCACCGGGGCCCCAATGGCCGACACATTCTCCAGGATGGACAGCAGCTCGTTGATCACCAGCCAGATAATGACAATGCTGGCAAACAGGAAATCCACCGGCCAGTCCCAGCCCAGGGCGTCGGCTCCGTAGCGCAGCAGCCAGTCTACCACAGCGGCCACGGTGACGATGACCAAGTAGCCTACCTTCTTCAGGATACCCTTCAGGCCCACCCGGGAGGACAGCTCCCCGGCGTTCCATGCCTTGGTCATGCCCGTGGCGTAGTCCAGCAGCATCACCACCACCAGCACCAGCACCGGCACCAGCAGCTGCACCCCGTAGGCACACAGCGCCCCCAGGGCGGCCGCCAGCACAGCCTTGATCGCGTTTTCTTTCATGTAAAAAACTCCTTTCGTTTTGTGATTTTTACTGTATTTTGTTCCTCATGTTTGGATATTTTGCCAATTGTATTGTACGCACAAAAGGCGTACAATATAGTCAAGCTAAAGGTAACGGACAGGCCAAAGGCCAGAAAGGATAACAGTATGAAGTATCTGAACAGCCACAAGGATGAATTGTTTGACGGGAGGAAAGTAACCTATCGCGGAAAGGTGTATTGGGCGAATATGGTGACAATGGAAATCTACTGCCACAGCGTAGACGAGGAAATCCTTGGCAGCATCAGCAGTTACAAGGTCGCCGATATCATCCCCGGCACATGGGAAATCAAGCAAATCTGAAATCGCCCACCACCCCGGCGAGATCGAGCAGTAACCACAACGCCCGCCCCGGAGGTCACGAGGGCAGCCACATCAACAACAGATAGGCAAAGACCAGAAAGGACAACAAAAATGACACGGGAAAAGCTTAATGAGATTTTGGCGGCACACAAGAAGTGGCTTAATGCCGAACTTGGCGGTGTCCGTGCCGACTTGAGCGGTGCCGACCTGAGCGGTGACGGCCTGAGATATGCAAACCTGAGATATGCCGACTTGAGTTATGCAAACCTGAGCGGTGCCGACCTGGACGGTGCCGACCTGGGCGGTGCCGACCTGGGCGGTGCCGACCTGGGCGGTGCCGACTTGAGTTATGCAAACCTGAGCGGTGCCGAGGGACTCCTTTCCGCCATAGATTATATGGACGCGCATTTTGAGCGCACATCGGGCGGATATATTGCCTATAAAATCTTCGCCGGAATGTATGCCGTGCCGGAAAGCTGGAAGGTTGGAAATGGCAGCGTAATCACTGAGAATGTGAACTTCAACCGTACGACCGAATGGGGCTGCGGAATCAATGTCGCGCCACTGGAATGGGAGAAAAGAAACCATGATCACGAAACCCACGACATTTGGAAAGTCCTGATCCGCTGGGAGTGGCTATGCGGTGTATGCGTCCCGTACAACACGACCGGTAATATTCGCTGCGAGCGCGTGGAGCTGGTGGAGAAGGTGTACGGGTAAATCATGGCTAAGACAGAAAGGCTCTATATCCGGCTCACGCCGGAACTCAAAGAGAAACTCCAGGCCGCCGCAGAAGCGGAGGGCCGTAGCATCTCAAACTACGTCGAGCGCCTGATAACGCAAGCGCTCAAGCGGGAGGGCTAATCGCCCTCCTTTTTTTTTGCGCCTCGGATGGCAGTCCTTTCGGTGCCCGATTCGGGCACAAGCTGTCAGCCCGTATTGCCCACCAACTCCACATAAATCCCAACCAGGGCGCTAAGATCGTGGTATACGGGATTCCCCGTGTCCCTTGTACACTTGTACAGCACGCCGCCCTGCATGTAATACTTGCCGTTTTGCAGCGCCATGTTGCCATTGTAGGGGATGGGGTCGTATTTGGTACCGTCGTGTTGCTCACAGACTTCTTCCCACAGGCTTTCCGTTCCGGTTTCGCCCGGCGCATAGAGCGCTTGGCTGGTATGCTCCTGCCGCAGCTTCCAGAGCTTTCTGTCGCGCACGACCTTATACCCCACGGGCTTGCCGTTGGCCGCTGTGTAGGCCATATCTGCTTCCCACTCCGGGTACAGCGTTTTTACCGTCAACGCTCTTGCATCATCCAGTGTCTGTGCACCAAATTCTATGATTGTGCGGTATTTCCGCGCCTGTTGCTCTGTCATACGATACCTCCTGTAATGATACTGAGGGCATCTTCGGTTGAGAGATCGCTAAGCTGTTCCGTTGGCGCGTCACAATCTGCCCAGTTTGCAGCGTCTGCTTTTTTTACGTCGATACAGGTCACAACAGCTGTGCCGTCCGTAATTCCGCGCCCATCATCGGCCACCAGACGCACATAGTCAGACACTCTGCGGCCATCCGCATTCTGCGGTGAGAGACTAACCCCACCGCCAGTGTACAACGTGACTGTGGTCATCCCTCGATCACCTCCCCAGTGGTGCTATTTTTATAGACTACGGTCGTGTTTGCTGGCCAATAGCCCGGCACTTTATCTTTGACCAGTGCGGGGATGTCTGCCAAAGTGGCAGCGTCCACATAGAGCGTAAGCGTAACCGGGCCGGGCACCCGGAAAGTGCCTGCGTCCATCCGTACTACCGGCGTGCCGATGCTGCCCAACTCCACTGTGCGCAGCGCTGTGCAACTACCTGTAAAACAGTTGGTATTACCCAACCACATACCGGTGCACTTCGGCAATTTAACGCTTACCAGTTTAGGGCATCCATCAAACACCCATTGATTGCCAAAATTACCGGGAGCGTCCCATTCAAAATCAACCAACTCGGCTGCTCCGCGAAACATGTTGTTGCGAAACCCGGACGCTGGGGCAGTGATGGCAGTCCATACTTCGTGCGGCGTGTATGCCATGCCCTCGGTCGTGCGGTAGATCGGCGCACCGCCCCCACCATACCCATCCACCAGCGACTGCATCGCGCTGGTGAGGTCGGCATCCGTCTTTCCGGTCTTGGTGTTTGCTACGGTGATCAGACTACTGATCTTGCTCTCAATACTCATGTCGTTACCACCCCCGTGCCCACAAGTGTATCGATGTTACCAATGGCAGCTGTGATTGCAGCGGTCACATATGCTTCATTTACGCCGCTCGGCATGTCCACCGGACTCCACGCGGTGGGCACGCCGGATGCGTCCACCGCAGCAACCTTGGCAATCTGGCCGACCGTCGCGCCGGTGATGCCCATTCCCACGCCGTCCTTGCTTTCTAAGTCGAGGACGGCATCTTGTATATCATTTAAGTTTTCCGCAGATATAACTGTTTTCCCATTTACATAATTTGTCTTTTTTAGCGCCATCTGCAACCCTCCTTTATGACGTCCTGCGCCATGTGTACACGGCCAGGTACGGCGGCATATTGTTGTGGGCCTGGCCGCCGCAGTTGGACGTAGCCTTGCCCGTGTAAGCGTTGGCGGTGCCGCTGGGAGACACGATCTTTATGGCCCCGGTGCCGGTTGCGTCGCTCTGGCCCGTGTAATCGTAGCCGTGAGTGTGGTTTGCCATCTCCGCCGCCGTCAGGATGTGCTTCTCCTCGCCGCCGGTAGCCCCCGCCGCATGCGAATCACCAGCCGCCAGCAGAAACCTGTCCTTAATCTGCTCCCAGGTGCCGCCAAACAGGTCCGCTGGGGATGTGGGGTCCGTAGACTGGTAGATGCTGCCGACGGGGTGGAGATAATCCAGGAGGGACTTGCCGCCGAACAACACCGCCGCAGGACCGGGCAGCTTCAGGTGCTTGATGAGTCCGCCCACAATCAGCGTGGCCGCCTCGGTCAGATACTGGCCGATGGACAAACCGTCCACGGCCGGCGCCGTCCGGAAAAGCACCTGCGCCGATGGCAGCACCACAATCAGGCTGGCCGTGCTGCCCAGTGCGTCGGTGACGGCTATGCACACCTCATAGACGGTGTCCACCGCGGCCGGGATGACGCCGTAGGCACTGGGTGTATACTGCCCGGCGGCGTCCGGCACGGCCTGGGAGCTCCAGGTGTCCGCCCCCTGGGCTCGGTAGCGGATGACATAGGCGGCCGTGTTCTCGTCGTTCAGCGGCGCCACCGCGCCCACAAAGGACACCTTGGCATGATCTCCGGCGGGGTTGTCCGTGCCGTCTGCATCGCAGCGGGCGGCGCTGATGGAGCGTACACCGGGCGCGGCGTAGGGCAGCACGGTGATGGTCCCTCGCAGGACGGTGGACAGCCCCCGGGAGTCTGTAACAGTGACGGCATAGGCCACCGTGCCGGACTCCGGCAGCGCGCCAGTAGTGGCTGTAGCCCCGGTGGCCGTCAGGCCGGAGATGGCCAGGGTATAGCCCTTGACCGTCGCCCCGTATTTCCCACTGGCCGTCGTGACGGCCTTTAGGCGGCTCTTGGTCTGCACGTACGCTCCATAGGTATCTGCATATCCCCCATCGTCCGAAAGCGCCACAGAGGCCGCAGGGGCCGCGCTGGCAGGCACGGATGCCGCAAAGCTATAAGACTGGCTGCCCAAGGCCGTATCACCGCTGTATGTGGTAATGGTCAGCGTGCCCACACCGCTGGCGGCGTTGGGGATGTCGCTGGCCAGTTCCAGGGGCGGCGTCCAGGTAATGGACGTCGCGCCCGTCTCTGCTGACACCACGCCGGAGTGGGTGCCCCAGGCGTATGTGATCCGGTGCGTGTAGCTGCTGTCTGCCTTGGTGACGGTCAGTGTGGCAGGGCTGCCCAGCGTTATAGACGGGACCGCCAAAGAGGATGCCCGGGGGATGGTAGGCAGCGTGACCTTGCCGGATACAGACAGAGACGCTGGCGTCCATTGAGAGGTAAAGCCGCTGTGCCACTCAGCGGACAGTGTTACCGTGGCCTCGCCCTTGGCATCGTGGTCCACGGTGATGGTCTTGGTGCCCAGATCGTACCAGCCCTTGGCGGTGTAGCTGTAGGGATGGTACACCTTGCTTCCCTGTAGGACGTAATAGCAGCTGTTGGCCGCCTGGTTATAGCTCTCGCCGGTGCCGTCGTAGATCTGCAGTGACAGGGCGATGGTGCTGCGGTTGTTGCTGCGGGATTGCTGGATGGTATACCCCAGCCGTAGCCGCCAGCCGTATGTGGATTGTGCGCCGTACAGCTCACCCATTGGCATTCACTCCCTTCGCACCCACCACGGACCCATCCGGGGCAACCCGGACCACCAGGTTGCCCAGGTACAGGCACCCGGCGGTGGGGTCGTCCGGATCCATGGGCCGTATATACAGCGACGGCGTGTATACGCCCCGCTGATTGATGGACAGCAGCGCCAGTGTCTCCCGGAGGATGTTTAGCCCCTGATTGTTGATTTGCACCTTCACGGGGTCGCCCTCGCTGCCCAGGAGCATGCCCATGGCCGCCGTGAAGCTCATGTACTGGTTCATGGTGCGGACGGTCTGGCGGATATCGCCGGTGGCGTCCTCCACCTGCTCGGTGATTTCCTCGGATACCTCCATGCGGATCTGATCCGGCAGAATGGCCAGAGTGGCATCCATGACCCGCTTGTAGCTCTCAAAATCCCCGATCTCCACATACTGTTCCAGCGCCTCCAGGAGGATCTGCCGGTCCGACTGTGAGATCTGCGTCATGCGTTCGGTGAGGATCTGCTGCACGGTGTTGATCCGCTCCTCAGTCTCCTGCCGTACCTCCTCCATGCCCTGGGATACGCGGTTGCGCTCGTCCTCCACGTCGCCGGTAAAGGTACGCCGCGTCCGGCCCATGGTGACGGTGGTCTGCGCCGGGTCCAAGAGATCAATGTGCATTTGCAGCAGAGGCATGGCCGCCCGGATGCCGTGGGGCGTGGTGGCCAGCATGGTATACCGGCCTACTCGCCAGGCGGCCACAGCGGCGTCTGCAACGTGGAGATCAATGGCCTTGCAGGTAATGGACTCCTCCAGCGCCCAACCGGAGGTAGCCAGCCGGGCCGCTGCGTAAGACTGGAGATTCTCGGCCACAGTGACGTCCTGCCAGTCCGTAGGTCCGGGACAGATCCAGCCGTACTTTGCCACACCGGCCCGGGACCAGACATACGGGCCCTCCTTGACCAGGTCGTCCGTAATGTCGCCGTCCGGCAGCTCTGTGATAGTCAGGCCGTCATGGCCCACCGGCAGGATAGCCGTGTAGATATCGGCCCCGGCCAGCTGGCGCTCCAGGTCCAGGAGGTTCTCGCCGAAGGTGACGGCCTGGGCGTTGGTAAGCGGCAGATCTGCGTAGTAGTCCAGGTAGTTGCCGTCGGCCTCGTACCGAATCAGCAGATACCCGCCCAGGGACGATCCGGAAAGCCTGGAGGTCAGGGCATCCATGGTGGTAAGATACTTGGTGGAACTGCGGGTAATGTAGTTGTTGGCGTCCGTCACCGTACACACGCCGGGCTTGATCTGCTGCTCGGCCGAGGCCTTGGCATTGTGCTGCGTCATGAGCCAGCGGAACAGGTAACCCACCACGTTGCCGCTGTTGGCGGCCGCCTGGTAATCAGGGTCCTCGGCGAAATCGTCCGGAAACACGAACGGGGGCACCGTGGTATCGTTCAGGGTGGCCATAATGCCCTCTGCCGATACCTTCAGTCTGTTGGCGAAGTCGCACACCTGGGATGTGATGCGTCCCCGCCACACCACATAGCGGCCCTGCAACAGCTCCAGACCGGGCCGCATATAGGGCAGCTTGTCCCGGTACGGGTGATCCGGCGGCAGAGAGAACTCCATGGAGCCCGCCTTGCCGGCGGTAAGGTCCACCGACGCCGCCGAGGCGCACAGCCGGTCCACCTCGTTGGCGCCGCGCGGATCGTACAGGATGTAATCCCCGTAACGCAGCTGATAGCCAGCAAAGTCCTGCGCAGTCTCCTGGGGGTCCGTGCCACAGACGGCAAGCCCGGCAACAGCCTTGCCGCATACCGCGCCAGTGTAGCTCATAGCGATGCCTCCTGATAGGTGACGGACACCGTGGTTCCGGCTGCGGCCGTGACGGCAAGGGTATTGCCGCCGGCTGCCAGGCAGATATCCAGGATACGATGGCTGCCGGCTGCCACCGCGATGTCCTTGCCGCCGAAGGTCAGCGTTGCAGCCGCCGACACCTCCACGGTGGGCACCACCGACCGGCACTCATTGGTCAGAGTCAGGGACAGCGTGCCCGATTCGGGCACGGTCCCCGTGACCGTGGTTTTTGCGTTCTTGTATTTCCACGGGTCGCAGCTGACTGTGACCGGGATGGTCTGCATCATTTTGACAAGCTCCACCCGCCCAACGGAGCATCGCCCACTGTAATAATGGGCGGTGTCCTCGGGGAAGGTCACTTTCACGCGCTTGCCGTGGACTTTGTTGCAGAAGTCAGAAATCGTGGCAGGCCATTTCTTGCCGCTCACCGTGTCCACGCCGGTGAGCTTCAGTACAATGGTGCGGTTTTTGTAGGTCACTTCGCCGGTCAACACCTCGGAAGCGTCCAGCAGACCGTCCCGGCCCGGAACATCAATCATATTCGTGCGGACTTCCGGCAAAGAAATGGACTTGCTCGCAAGAAGCAGGCCGTATTCTGTGTAAGTGTCTTTTCCGTCAAAAAATACTTTTCCTATCATACAGCCCTTGCCTTCCTTGCATTGATTTTGGCCAGTTCTTCATCCATGCCTGGGGCAAGCAAACCGATAACCTGGCCACTGTCCATGATGACTTTCATATTTGCCAACATAGGCAAATACTGTTCCAGCAGCATTACAATTCTGCCGGAATCGCCACCCCCGCTTGTGCTTGCCGCTCCGTAAGAGCCACTTGTATAGTTTCTGCTGATGTTTGCATCTGCTGTAATGGTTCCAGCGTCAAAATTCATGCTGCCTTCAATGTCATTTTTCACAGCCGCGAATTCATCGCTAAAGCCTTCGCCCAGACCTTCGGCCATGAAACCGCCGATTCCGGCAAAGACCTTGGAAGGGGAGTGGATGCCCAAAATGCGCTTCACGCCGCCGACAAGGCTATTCACCTTTTCGTTGAACCAATCCTTGATATTGTCCCACATTCCGGCGATACCGTCTTTCAGCCCCTGAACGATGTTTCTACCGATGCCGCCCCAGTCGTAGTTTCTGATTGTGTCGGCAATAGCAGCGATAACGCGCGGGACGGCTGCAATCAATTCCGGGATTGCCCCGATAATGCCGGTAATCAGCGATACAATGATCTGCGGCGCTGCAAGGATGATCTTGTCAAGGTTGTTCACGATGCCGTTGACGAACGCAATAATCAGCGTAGGGACTGCCGCGACCAGCTCCGGGATGCACTTGATAATTCCGTCAATCAGCGCAAACAGAAGATCAATGCCCATCTGGATAATGTTCGGCAGCTCTACAATGATTGCGGCGAGCAAGTTGCCAATAATCATAGGTACTGCCGCGATAAGCTGCGGAATCGCGTCAATCAGGCCCTGCGCAAGCGTCATAATCAGCAAGATTGCCGTTTCAATGAGTTGCGTCAAAAAGTCCGGGCTTGTCAGCATCTGCACAATCGTCAAGGTCACTTGCACAATGCCGTCAATAAGCGTGGGCAGGTTTTCTATCAGGCCATTCGCAAGGAAGAAAAGAATGTCGATTGCTGCTTGCGTAATTGCAGGTAGGCTATCAATGATACCCTGTCCCAATGCGCCGACAAGCGCAACCGCCGCCTGCAAAAGCGCAGGCAGGTTGTCTGTGATGGTTGTTATGACCATCGGGATAATAGTGGTAGATGCAGATGTAACAAGCTGTGAAATGCCGCCCAACATGACACTAACGCGCGGAATAATATTTCCAGCCGCCGTCTCCACGCTGCTGACAAAATTGCCAATCAGCGTATCAAGGTCTGCGTTGTCGGCTGCAATGCCGGTTATCAGGTTGCTCCATGCGGACTTTGCCGCGCTGACGCTGCCCTGAATAGTAGACGCAGCCTCTTTTGCCGTTGTCCCGGTAATGCCCATTTCCGTCTGCACCACATGGATGGCGTCTACGATGTCGGAGTAAGATGAAATATCAAACTTCTGCCCAGACAGCTTCTCCGCGTCCGCAAGCAGACGCTCCATTTCCTCTTTGGTGCCGCCATACCCGAGTTTTAGGTTGTCCAGCATGGTGTAGTTCTGCTTTGCAAAACCCTGATAGGCGTTCTGTATCATCTCCATGCCGGTGCCCATCTTATTGGCGTTGTCTGCCATGTCGGTGATGGCCTGGTCCGCCTTTTGAGCTGCTTTTTCTGTATCTCCGCCAAGGCTCTGGAGCAGGGAGGCCGAAAAGCTGGTCACCGTGTCCATATATTCGTTGGCGCTCATGCCAGCGGTCTTGTATGCGTTTGCGGCGTACTCCTGCACCTTGTCCGATGCAGTCTTAAAGAGGGTATCGACGCCACCCACTAATTGCTCATACTCGGCATATTGGTCAATGGACGCCTTTGTCAGCGCCGCCATGCCAGTAGCCGCAGCTGTCAAAGCCGCAGCTCCCACCTTTGCCGCAGTAGCAAGGCCGCTTTTCAACTTGTCGGCAAAGCCGGACGCTTTGCCGGAAGCATTGTCCAGCCCATTTTCGTATCCGCTGGTGTCCAGCGTAATTTTTGCATACAAGTCAAACACGTTTATCGTCCTCACCTCCGACCTTTGCGATTTTTTCTTTCATTCGGTCAACGATTTGTTCCGGCGTCCTGGTTTCCTCCGGATTCGGCTCTATGAGGTCAGCATACCGCGCCTTGATATAGCCGCCCCCCACGTACCGCGCCGTGTTTTCCGCGATTGCTTTGAGCGCGTCTGTCACATAGACCCGGTATGCCTTGTCCACGCTGTCCTGTTTGGCGCGGGCAAGGGCATACCGCAGGAACGCCTTTACGCTACGGGGGCCTTGGTATTCTCCTGCGCAGAGCCAGAGGGTTTTTCTGTGCTCTGCGCTGAGATAAAAAGTTCCGTGAACGCTTCGTCTGTCATCAGGTCAATAAAATCCTTGGTCAGTTTTACCAGACTCAGAGCGCCCGTGTAAGCCTCCGGGCTTGTTCCCTCAATGGAGGACAGGATGGAGATTACATCGCCCTTATGACCGCGCAGAAGGGCGGGAACGGCCTTTTTTGCCTTCTGTAAAAGGAACTTCTTGGCTGTCATGCCATCCGGCAGTTGTTCCCGCTTAAACAGGGCGGCGGCGTTCTCGTCCTCCGCAATGTTGCAGATTGGCTCGATCAGATCTGCGATTACTTCCAGGGTGCGATCACCTTTTACGTCAGATAGTTTCATCAGCCGCCCACCTCCGCAGGAGCCGCGCTGTAAAACTCCATGGGCATCTCGTCCTGAGCGGACATGGACACATGGCCGGTCAGCTCCACGCTCACCTGGCCCTTGCCGTTTTTGGTGGTCTGGAGAGTAAAGCCGCCGGTGGACAGGGCGTTTTTCAGGCAGATAGCCACCATTCCGCCGTCGGCCCGGTCGCCAACCCACCACAGGTCTGCAAAGTCGGTCTGCTTCAGGTCTCGCCGGGGGGTGATTTTGCTCCTGTCGGTAGTGTCAATGTCTGCCGCGCCCAGGGCCAGCCGGATGGACTCCGTGGATGTTCCAATGGAGGTAAAGGCCATCTTGCAATCCCAACCGTCCAGATGCTTCAGTTCCATCATATTCACAGGGCAGTTGTCCACGTCCTCTCCCATGTCGGAGTAAGTAGGGACGCAAGACACATTGATGCCGCCGGTTGTGGCACACACAATGTCCTCGTCCTTCGGTGCGGTGGGAGTAGCCGGGGTAAAGTTTTTCAGGATGACACCCGCGTCGAGCTGCAATTCCTCAAAGGTGCTCTGCGGGATCGCGGTAAATTTGCCCATATTGGGTCTCCTTTCAGCTGAATGTCAGGTATTCAGCGGTAATGTTGATGTACCGGCGCTTAATGGCCGGGTCTTCCTCATAGGTTAGGCTTTGGCACCAGGGGGAACCGCGCTTGAGCCAGATATAGCCCTCGTCGCAGGGCAGATACACGCCACCGTAGCCGATGCGCTTGGACAACTCCTGGGCCTTCTCGTCTGGGACAGCTTCGCTCTCCGTGCGGAACCACAGATTGACCGTCAGGCCGACCTCCCCGGCATCAAAAGCGCTGTCGATATACTCATAGGTGCCATAAGGCATGACCACATCGTCTGGCACGCTGGACGCTCGGTAGAAGGGCATGAACTCGTTGAACCAGGCGTAGAGGGCTTTGTTTTTGGTCATGTGGTCAACGCCCACCTTTCCGCCGTAAAGTATTTTAGCTGCATCGTGGAGGACTTGGGGGCCTGCTTGTTCTCCGGATTTGAGGTCACGCGGTAGGTTTCGCCGGTGGTCTTGTCTTTGAACACGTCGTTGTACTCGATGGGCACGGCCTTGTCTACCAGGACGGAATACAGGCTGGTCACGCCTTCTTTTTCCGCTCTGCGGGCCTCCATGGAGGTATCCAGTGCCTGGTAGTTGGTGAACTCAGCGCCCTCCACCCACTCTACAAAGTGACCGCCCGCACCGTCCGATACCCGGCGTTTTTCCATGAATACACAGGTGCGGGAAAAATCATCTAAAAGGCTCATCAGATCCCCCTAATTCTCCGCCAGTCGTTCAGGCGGCTCTTGAATACATCCTGCCAGCCGACGGCCATGCCGCTGGCGTTGGTGGCTTTGCTGTAGGAGTAGCCGCCAAATGATTCTGAGGTAAACGGCCCTGGATCCCCGTTCTTCGTCTGCCATGCGTCGATTTCTTCGGCCAATTCAATCACCGCCTTCGGAACAGCCAGCGCCCACACGGAGCCGGTAAACGTCTCGTCGGTCAGGTCTGCCACCGGGTACTGGTGGAGCCCGTCATTGAATACGGAACCCACCACCCGGAAATACTGGCCGGTTTGCAGAAAGGGCAGCGTGAGCTGCCCGCCCTGCACAGTGAACTCCCCGGCGTGGACGCCGTCCGGAACTAAAAACCAGTTGTTCAAATTCTGCAAAACCGTTTCAAGCATCACGCTGTCCTCCTTTTACGCCGATTTGGTTACGGTCACGGTATATACTTTCTCCGCCGTGCCGTTTTTCACGTTCACAGTCAAAGTGTTGGCTCCGGTCGCCCAGGTGGCCGCAGTGCCATTTTCAACAGGAGCCTCTCCGTTGAGGATGGTCACTGTGGCGCTTGCGTCCTCCGGGGTCGCGGTTACCGTGTTGGTCGCGTTTGTCGTTGTGGCTGTATACTCCGTCGTGTCTGGGTCAAACGCCGGAGTCAGTGTCAGCGCGCCAATCGTCAGCCCCGAGAGGCGCGCGCTTAAGGGGCCGGGGTGACCGTGATTTTGGCGATGCCGTCCAAGTACTCAGCCCACAGCTTCATGCCCATGATAGCGTAACTCTCGCCCACGGCGGTGCTGTAATTACCCTGGGCGTGGAAACCGATCAGGTTTGTCTCGCCCTGCACGGTGTAATTCAGGCCCAGTCTGGCAAACTCGCTGTCGCCGGGGTCTGCATAGTACAGGTCGATGTTCTCCACAGGCGTTGCGATCACAGTGTTGCGAGCAATAGCGTTATTGCCGGAAACGGTGGTGGGCAACAGGAACAGCGTGGAGTACCCCATGAAGTCCTTGACATAGTTCAGGCCGAACTGGGTCTGGACGGAAATATCCGCAGCACCCAGATAGTCGTATGCGTCCAGGATGTTAGCAAATCCCACAACGGAGGTAACGTCTTTTGCCATACCAGCAAACTTGTTCAGCACTTCGCCCTGAGCCTTTGCAAGTGCCGCCTGCCAGGTTGCGGCGGTTCCGGTGAGAGAACCGGTGTTCAGGAAAGTATAGAAATTGCCAAGGACCACATTCTGGAGCTTGGTCAGAAAAGCGTCGTCGCTCTTCTCCACCGCGATCTCTGCACCATACTTGTCAACGTCCTCGATAGGAACAGCCTTTGCATACTTCTTGATGGACAGGTCGTCCTTGGTCGCTTGGGTAATCGTCGCCTTGCTGTAAGGGATCACCTCGCCAGCGCCGACGTCGCCGTCCTCCAGGGCCACATCAGCGGTGTAAGAAATCAGGCTTGTGCCGGGGGCCTTGCGGATGGGGCGCATAATGCCCATAATGTTGCGCAGCGCATCCCAGTTGTCATTGAAACGGGTGACGAAATCCACCTCTCGGGCGGTCACGCTGGTATAGGTATTGGGCAGGGAATCGCGGGGGTTGGTCAGGCTCTCAATTTTCGTAGCAGCCATGTAATTCATCCTTTCTTGTTAAGTAATTTGGTTTTCCATGAGCGCCTTCTGCCGCTCGGACGCAGACAGCACATACCGGCCGTTATTGTCTTTTTTGTAGATATCCGCCTTTGTCATCGTGCCGGTGCTTCCGCCAGCCGGAGGGTTTGCGGTATTGGCGCCTTTTGTGGTGGTAGTGGAGACCAGCTTTGAAAACGCCCCGCTCACAAGCGCATCCAGAGCGGCGGTGTCCTTGATTTTGTCGCCGTCCAACTCCACGCCGTCGATCTCCGCGCCGCTGCCCCGCAGGGCAATAGCCAGATTATCGCCGGTGATGTTCTTGCTCTCGTAGTAGGCTTTCACCGCCTTTTCCTTGGCAGCCTTGGTTTCCTTTGCGGTGATGTCCGCCTTGAAGTCGTCAAAGGCCTTGTGCTCCTTCTCGTACTTCTCCTTGTAACCGCCGTCCCCGGCGGCTTTCAGGTCGTCCAATTCCTTCTGGACTGTGGGCAACTTCTCCGCGTCCGCCTTGTAGCGGCTCACATCCGCCTTCAAGCCGTCCACGGTGTCGGTATGCGCTTCGATGATGGTGTCCACCTGTTCGTCGGTGAGACCCATCCCCTTCAAAAGTTTGCGTGTAAGTGCCATTGTTCTATCTTCCTTTCCTTCGTCCGCAGTTCGTCGCGGCGATAGATTGTATAAAAACCGCTGTACCTCGCGGGTTTTATCGAAAACGAAAGAGCCAACCGCCGAGAAAATCTCAGTAGTTGGCTCCTATTGCCCTTTCCCGTGCCCTATTGCGCGGGAGTGCTGTATTTGATTGTTTTCTTAACCTCTAAGACGATGTACCCATTGCCTTTTCGCCGCACCTCTGCGTCGTTTCCGCGCTTTGTGATGGCTTCGATGGCCTTGATAATGCCTTCATCCATTTTTCAATTCATCCTCGATTATGTTCCGATATGTCTGTTGGTGGTCGGCCACCGCTGGCTTCAAGAACGGCTGTGCCGGGTTGCCAGCCGTCCAGTGCCAGTGACCTTCATCGTCCTGATACACCCACGGCGTCGGCCGTCCGCCCTCCGCGTATTTGCCGGTACCTAATTCCACATACGCGGCATATTCATTGTTTGTCCCGATGATCGCTGCCGGTTCCTGCTCGTCTACCGTATGGGTAATGCTGTTGCGCAGATTACCGGTGTCCACGGGGCAGAGCTTTTTCGCATAGCCCTCTGCAACCAGCCCGCACTTTTCCAGCGCCCTGGCAGCGGCCTCATGCATGGCAGCGAGGACTTCTTTGGAGTTGTCTGTGAAATCAACTTTCATAGTTTTTCCAGTTCGCTTTCAGCGCAGTCGAATAGTTCATTGTCACCGTCTCGTTCAACAAGATAAAACGTGCCGTTGGTCTCCCGGATATCAACAACAATACCGACATCGCCTGTCTTAATGATTTTTACACGGTCATATTCGTTAATCATGCGAATTCTCCTTGTTTTTTCTGAATCCGGTTACGATCCTCGGTTTGCTATCCGGTGTATCTTGAATCCATCCCGTTAAAAAAGTGCGCTGTTTTGTAACTCCAAGTGTCATGTAGATATTAAACATTATCGCACCGCCATTTAACTCCTGCACATCAACAGCCTTGCTCATATCAAACTGCCGTGCCATATCATAACGCAGCTGCAATGGGTTATCCGCTGTATAGCCAACATCAAAAAATTGATCCGCGTGTTTTGCGCCATCTTTCAGGAAATACCCGGTGTATTTTTTAGGCGTTGTCACACATTCGGCGTTATTCACAAAAACGGTTTGCCGTTTCATGGTTTTCAGTTGGGCCCACTTATCAGGTTCATTATACTTCAAATTCTGGAACTTCTCAACCGTGTTTGGAACTTTGTTTCCCAGAACCGATTTGTATTCCTGCCACTGTTTTGTATCAGTGGAAAGGTTACGGCCCTTCTTCATGTATGTATTCCAGGCCGCAGCGTCTTCCGCTTGCTTCTGCTCCGCCCACTCGGAATAGGTCATGTCAGAAATAACCTCTGTTTCGCCTGTAACGGGGTTTTTGGCGCGTCTTTGCCCTGTGGAGGTATCTACCCCATCCACATCCGCAACAAGCGTGCAGCGGCAGTTGTAGATCTCCCACGCTGGCCCCTGCGGATCGCCCGGAAAGCGGCAGCCGTTGGAGAATTTCTTATCTTGATCTACCTTTTCGCCGTCCAGCATGGCGTGTGAATGCCGCGTCCGGTTGTCCAGCGTCGCCAGCCATTGCTTTTTAAGCTTGATGCCCATCTTTTCCGCCGCCGCGTAGCTGTCCATGCGTCCGGCGTTCTGTGCGCCAGTGACCGCCGTTCGCGCCGTCCGAATCGCGCTGCTTCTGCCCATTGTAATAATGCGCCGCTGCAAATCGTCTGCCATACCCTTAATGCTTTTCCCCTGCAAGATGGAGCTGGTGACGCTGGCCGTGATTTGCTTTTTCCCATACGCAAGGGCAATGCCGCGTTTCAATGCTCTATTTTTGGGGTAATACGGCATCAGCCCCGGCTGCTCCACAACCAGGCGCTTCACCGTCTGCTCGTCCCACAGATCAAAGCCTACATCCCCAGCCACGCTCTCGATGGTGTACGCCGCATAGTTGCGGTTCAGTGAGTAGATACCGGGCGTTGCATCGTTGGTGTAGGACACCGCCACGGCGTTCGCATCGGTGACGCGGTGCGCCACCTTGTCGCGCATGGCCTGATAGCGTTCCCCTCGACCGATCTGATTGAGCCGCCATTGCTTATAGTCGGCCTCCGTCCACTCCTTGCCGTTCTGCACCGTGCCGATCAGCGCTTTCATTTCCTCATCGCGCTTTTTAAATTGCTCAAAATATGCGTCGATGGTTCCTTGCAATTCCTTCCCGGCTTCGCGGTAAAGTTTCGTAATGCGCCGCTCCAGCTTCGAAAGCTCCTTGTCGGTCAGCTTGTGGCCTTCGTCCGTTTTCGCCATATCTCGCCACCCTATGCGCCATTGATAAATCCGCAACACAAGCCATCATACAAGTGCTTATATAGTGTTTTTTCAATCTCGTCCTTGTAAACCTTCACAACCTGCCCATCGACAATCGTATTGACCGTTTCGCGGAGAACGGGGACTGCCATATCTGATTTTGATGGCATCGCTAGTGATTCGGCCATATTCCTATGCTCGTAATTGGCGCATGCCTCCATCCGCTTGTGAGAGCATTTATCAACGTTGGGGCACGCCATGCACTTTTCAGCAATCTTAGATATTGCTCCCATCATTCCACCTCCATTTGGCTCCGGTCAATCTCTTCTGCCGCCTTCCGCTTTGCCATGTCCTCGTACTGGTCAATGTCACCATTGATGGTTAGCAACTTCTTGGTGATGTACTCATCATCGTAGTATTCCGCGCCCATCAGAACGGTCTGGGTTTCTTCGGGCTTATTGATAATCTGGCTGCGGGTATAGCTGGGCGTATCGTCCGCCCCGGCCAGCGCCAGGATGCCTTGGATAAAATCGGTGACGTCGCTTTCGAAGTCGTCAACTTTCAGGTCCAGCGGCACATAGCTGGCCTTGATGGCCGTGGCCGTCTGATTGCCTGCGCTCACGGCGGCGCTGTCAAACGCCTGAAAATCCTCGTACAGCTTGCGCTTGAGCATGTCAATGGTTGCGTTAGTGCCCTCAAAGGGGGCCTCGATGGTGTGCGGCTCTGCGTTCACTTCGTCATCGGTGTGGGCCACGTGGAGGGTCTTGATACGCTCCAAAAACTTCACGTCGTCCAAGTCATTCATGCCGCCCGCATTGGTCAGCACCCAATAGATGAGGTTGCCCTCGTCCACGTTGTTTACCATGTTGGAGCAGGCCAGGTCCAGCGCGTCCACGGTGTTCCGCCGTCCCCGCAGCTCCGACCGGCAGTTTTTGCCGTTTTTCAGCGGGACAATCGGGAATCCAGGATAATTGTCACCGTCCAGAATGGTCTCCGCGCCCAGGCCGTCCGTGCGGACATTGACCTTGTACCGTTGTTTGTCCGTCAGCACGGTCATGTTCTCCCCGCTGCGCTGGATGTACTCGGTGTATCCGTCCAGCTCGTACAGCGTGGCACGAAGCGGCTTATCGTCTGCCACTTGCCAGAACCGCACACCGGCCATCAAGGCACCGTTTTCCTCGTCGTAAAGGGGCGCAAACTCGGTCAGCTCGAACACCTGAACCCGGTCCAGGTTGAAGAACCCGAACGCCACGCCGCATACCAGGGCGCTCTTGCCTGCGTCCTTGACCCGCTGGTCAAAGTCAGCGCCCAGTCTGGCCTTTGTCTCCCTCTTCTGAAAGGTCACGCCGTTGCCCAGCAGATAGTTTGCCTCCTGCCGCACGACAAATCCAAAGAAACTTGACATGAGTTTGTGGTTTGCCGTGTACATGTCCCGGTGGGCGCGTCCCTGAAGGTCATAGATGATCTTCTCATACCGGCTGATGGTGGGATTCTCGCCGTCGTAATATCGCTGTGCGTCTACCGCGAACCGGTAAGCCGCAGAGCCTTTGTGCTCATTGATGACCCGCCGGATAAAATCCATTCGGTCCTGTTCGTTCTCGCCCACGGCGAGCAAGTCCTGATATGTCAGCAAGCTATCACCTCTCCCACAGGGGGATGTATTTCTCCCCGTTATCATCCCGCACTTTCCGGCGCAATACTGTCATTGCAAAGTAACGTGTATCATCCATCGCGTGGTCGTTCTCCTTAATTGGCCTGTCCTCTGTGGATTTTTCGTCCCAGCGGTAGAGGCCGAATTCCCGAATGGCGTCTTTACACGACCTGTGTATCTTCAGCGCACCGCTGCGCAGATACCTCGCCGTGGTGGCGATGCCCGGCAGCACGTCATTGACCGCCTTGCGCACCTTGAACTTCCCGTGCCGCTTGATAACCTCGATGAAGGACGCCGCCGACGGGTCCACGATGACGCTTATCACCGGCAGCTCTCCCACCAGATTCTCCAACTCCGTATAATATTCCTCGTCAGTCTTGTTTCTGTGTTCTTCCCGCCCGGAGTAGTAATACTCCCGGATGCGGGTGGCCGTCTTGCCGTCCCAGCACCACAAACCAGCAGAAAATGGGTTCAGCGTGCCGTAGTCGCAGGAAATGTAATATTCCCCGCTCTCCGGCACATCGTCCACGATGTTTTCCTCGCCAAAGTCGTATACCAGCCCCTCGGCCAGCACCCACAAGCCGCGAATGTATCGGTCGTAGAACACGCCGCTATACATGGCCTTTGTCCTCTCGATCATCTGCGGTGTGAGAATTGGGTTATCTTCCAGCAGGAAGTGAATGTGCTGCGTATTCTCCCGTTCGTTTTCAATCCACTCTTTGTAAAACCAATGCTGCGGTGATTCGGGGTTGCAGTTAAAAAAATACTTCGGATGCTCAAACGAAATCGCACGGGAAAGCGCTTGCTCCACAAACGAACGCGGCATAAGTGCCACTTCATCGAATAGCACCCCGGCAAGCGTGATGCCTTGTATGAGCATATACGAGCTTTCATCCTTACCGCCGAATAGATAAAACCAATTTGTTCTATCCCCACACCGAACGGTTAAAATTCTCGTGGAAACCTTGTAATGCATGGACAGTGCAACACCCAGCCCGTCAATTTCCATCAACGGTTTTAAGATATTTCGCTCTGCCGCCTGCACCGTCTTCCCGCAAATAGCGAAATTCGTGCGGTCGTAGTTCTGCATCGCCCACAGCACAAACGCCATCGACATGACCGTCGTTTTCCCGGAACGGACGGAGCCGTCACAAATCAGCGCCATATCATCGGAGCTGATAAACTCCATTATTTTGCGCTGCTTTGCGGATAGCGTTTTAATTTGCATTGTTCTCGCCCTTTAACGCAGTAAGCAAAGCTGCCAACGCCGCAGGGTCGCCGCTCTTTTTGTTCTCGGAATTCCAACCGAAATTGCAGCCAAGCGAGAATTTCGCGCCGTTCGCACCGTCTTTGTCGTAGAGCCGAGATTCGGCATATTCTTCGCATCTGGACTTTGCGCGCGTAACCGTGTCCGCAAACTCTGGCCTTGCTTGATAATCCAGCAGTGCTTGTCTTCCTGTGAATCCAAGCGCCAATGCAAGCCCTGTGATTGTCGGGGGCTTTGCGTTGATGATGATCGGCATGCCGTACTTATCGCGCTCGGCACGGCCGTCATCTCCGATAAACGGTTCACCTTCGCACTCTTTGAAATAAGCGTCAATGGCTTCTTGCATTGCCTTTACGCTTTTCCATTTTCTTGGCGCTCCGCCAGCCATACGCTCACTTCCAATCCAAATAATTTGTTTTTATTTCCCTGTATCTTTAACACCGTAGCAATACTCATACCACATCAACGGCGTTTCTTTTTGCTGTTCTGCGTAGAGTGTGTCAAACATCTTCGCAATATCTTCAATAGCGTCGCCATACTCTTTGTGCAAATGTGTTTTGAATTTCGTAATGAGCCGCATATTGATTTTCATGATCCTATCTATTTCGTCGGCGGAATACGTTATCTTGTTGATAATGTCCTTGTGGTCGTCGTTCATTCTCCGTCTCCCTCTTGCATCTCTCGATCTACGGACACCAGGCTCTGGAAGCAATGAAAGTCGTCACAATACCCACAGGTGGCGGCAATGTCCTGATGCTCTTTGTCCTTGTGGAGTTTGCAGCCAACAGGCCCAGTAGTTACACGCTTACCGTCAACTACTACTGTACCGTGTTTGACGTGGGTGCAGAAGTCACAGCATGGTGTGCAGTCTTTACCGCAGAGAATCATTTGCCGTCCTCCAAAATCCCGCTGATTGTGTCAGCATTCGCCTTGATGATATCCATCACGATGTCGGACTGGATATTGTGCGCAAAAACGGCCTTGTCCGCCGCGTCTGCATTATAATAGCCGGTGAACACCGTGCCGTCTGCTTTTGTCGCTGCAAAGCAAATACAGCAAGGGTCAATCCCTGCGATAGTTGCTATGCTTTCTTCAAGCCATTTGGCGTATGGCTGCTTTGTAATATCGTCCACGCCATCCTCCTGTTTTGTCTCCAGCCCCCACCCCTTGGCTACAGTAACAGTCTTTCCCCGCCCATGCGGGCCTCTTGGGCCTCTCAAACATGGGCTACACAGTTATTTCGGCGCCACACCGCGCCGCGCCTTTTCATCAGCCGCACACTGTTTTTGCGGATTAACTGTCCGCCGCTGTGGCCACAGCTTGTGTGTACTTAACTTCTCGCGCTTCCTCGCCCGCTTGTGTGGTTGGTGCGGCACTGCAGCCCTGCCCTGCTTTAGCACTTCGCCGGAACGCCGGCGTCGCTTGCTGAGGTCTCCCATTACGGGGCACCTATACCGCATATTGGTCGTCTTGCCGCATAGCCCCGATCAAGGCGGAGCCAAAGCCCCGCCCATCGGGAAATTAGGAGGAAAGAAATGAATCGGCACGGGCAGGTTGCCCCTGCATACCCATCATATATTGTCTTTCTCCGCCCCGCACCCCTAAAACAAAAAATTTTTTATTTTTTGGTTTTGCCCATTGACATACCACGCACCGCACTACTGGCACAGCGTCAACGGTGGGGACGCTATCGATCAAATCAAGGATTGTATCCTCGTCAACGGAAGATAGGGACGCATCCATAATGGCCAGAATGAATTTATCTGCATCAATCAGTCTGCCCATTACCAAAGCCCCTTTCTGCATGAAAGCCCCATAAATTCATGGTCTTTGTTCCAATGACTTTTCAGGAACGGACATTGACCGCAGTTCATCCCACAGGCATTCCTTGCTCTACGCTTTTTCAGCCATTCAATCAGCCACATCGCTATCCCCTCCATCCATCATCGCCCCGCAGTGCGGGCAGAAGTAAGTCATTACTGTTTGCGGCTCGTCCTGATAATCTTCTATCAAAGCGCCGTAAACCACAGGAGCACGTTGTCTACATTCTGAGCATCGACAATATCCATCGTCTGCCCATTCCCATCGTCCATGCACTACTGGGGCAACATCAGCGGCAGGAATCTCGTCGAACATCTCCAATGCCTGCTTCAGTCCCGGTTTTCTCAGGTCTTGGCACCACCCTTCAAGGTCAGCCAACCTTTTTCGGTATGTCTCCCGCTCAATGTATTCAGCCATTGTCGTGCTCCTCCCCATTGAACCACTTTCGCAGTTTGTGCGCGCACGAAACACACAGCTCGTAGTCGTTGTCGTTTATGTCGTTCTTAACTCGCCGCATACCAGCATAGGTGACGGAGTTGTACGGGTTAATCTCCGCTCCGCAGCGGTCACACACTCTCTTTGTCGCCATTGTCAGCCCTCCTATTCCATGCTTCGATTGCCTTTTCTTTGCTGGGCAGCCCAGATACTTTCATCTTCTTTGTGTGGAGGCCATCACCAGCCCTATATCTCCCACAACCGGCATCCCACCCAAAATCTGCTCTATCGTAGGTATCGTACATATGGATAACGGTTGCAACTCCACCACACTCAGGGCAGCGTTTCAATTCAGCCATTGTCTATCACCTCCACATAGCACCAGCTTTGGGGCGGGCGGCGAAGCGGCAAAGCCCCATTGTTGCAGATACCGTTGTTGTTGCTGTACATGGCGCAGGCCTCACAGCATAGGTCATTAGGACAAAGCCGCCGAAACGCCGTCAGCTCCCGCGGCTGGTCATAGATCAGCAGGTCGGAGATATGCCAGCCGTAACAACGCCCCTTATCGCCGATATAAGCTATAATTTCTGCCTGAGATAAGCACGTCGCAGGGGAAAAGGCGGCATTTGTTGGACACCATAGCCTGCCGCCATCGTATGTGATCGGGACAATCCGCTCACAGGCAAACTCCCCAATGACCTTGCCGTTAGCCTTGCGGATTTTCCCGTCTGCACCGTGCAGCTCAAGAATGTTGTGCGGGTCCTTCGCGTCAGGCATCGTACAGTAGATGTACGCCTTGAACGGCGTTTCCAGCTTTGGCCTGGTCTTTCTGACTTCGATGGTCTTTTCGCCGTTGGCGATCTTCTCCACCCACTTCGGGCGGATGCTCAGCATAACAGCCTTACTCATCCTTCATCGCCTCCAATGCTTTCTCCGCCTCCTCGCGGGTGAGGAATACCGTCTTTCCAAATGAGCAAGGATTGACCCCGTACTGTTCTCTTAATCCATCTACTGTAGAAAATACAATGGTCGTAACGCGGCTTCCAATGTTCGCAAATTCTATGACGCATTTGCGGGTGTGCCGCATCCCGTCAAGATTCGCCCACACTATATCGCCCACCTTGCACGGCAGCACCACCAGCCGACCGTCCTTGTTGGCCTCGGCCAGCTCGCGCAGGCGGGTATAGCTGCAAAGGCTTTCCAAATCAGCAAGGCGCATGAGCTTCAACGCGATCTCGTCTGCCTTGTCCTTCGGTAGAACTTCCTCCGGCGCACACTCTCTGTCCTCGTAGGCGGCGAGGCGATCCTTGAGGCGATTGCGGCAGTACAGCGCGGTGCAGTCAACCATCGGCTTACCATGCTTACCCGTCCAATCCGCTTTGCACTTCTCGCAGTCCATCATTGCCTGTCCATCGGTGTCGCGCTTCGTCAGTCGTTCCATTACTCCACCTCCTGCATCCAGAACTCGCGGCGGCAATCACTGCACTTTTTCAACGAATGGCATTCTGCTAAGCATGAAATGTGAAAGTCAAACCTTTTTGGGCAAAAAGTCAACACCCCATCATCCGCAGGGCGCGCATTCGGCCACTGCTCCAGAAACACACTCTGCCGCGTTTTGCGTGGATGTGCGGCAGCCCATTCCTCGACGATTTTGACGGCTCTTTCGGGGTTTTCAAACATCCACCGGCAGCATTCGTCCACAGGCTTTGCTTCATCCACGCGGCATCCTTCGCAATCCGGTGAAAACGAATTACACATCCTGTTTTGCTCCTCGATAAACTTTACAGCATCCATCACATTTCCCTCCATCTGCACCCGTCACAGGCGCCCTCGTGTGCGTGTTTGTACTTCCCGCAGTATTGGCATAGTTCGTTTTTCATGGCGTGCAATTCTTCTTTAAGCCGCAAAACCTTGTCTGTTTTCGACACAGCCATGTCAAGCAATTCCTTGATGTCTCCCGGCGTCAGCCCCGTGTCCTCGTAGGCGGCGAGGCGGCTCTACGCCGCTTCTTCCCACTTGCAATTCATGGCGCAGTTTCCGCCAACTTCGAGTCGTTCGGGGCCGAGGAATGGTGTCCTTCAGGCTGGCGTTGGCTTTCATCAGTGCCTCGATGTGCCGCTGCTGGTTCTCGATCAGGTCAGCGGCAGCATCCAACACTCGTTCTTGGCAACGCTGCTCATCATTGTGCATTGTGCAACCATGACACTCTCCCTCGGCACAGCACCGCAGCACGGTCACGATCTCATCTCTCGTCATGTCATTCCTCCTTATCCCAGCTCGCACGTCATCATGCCACCTTCGCAAATGTCCACGATGTGTTCGCACAATTCTTTGGGGATAATAGATCGTTCCATACTTCCTTTTAACCCCTGCGTACCCGTCTTTGCCCCTCGCGGCGCGGCTACATGGCACGGGTCGCCATTGTGACACGGCGGCTTAAATCCGGGGTCTGGGTGATTCGTCCAGATGTCGGTGGGCTTCATCCGCATGTCACCATACTGGCAATATGTAACGGTGTATCTGGGCAATCCCTGCATCCAAGTCATTTTGCGCAGCCCGCCGCGCGGGTTCTCGATGAACCAATATGTGGGAGACAGGGCCAAGATTAAGCGCAAAACGTGCTGATCGACTGCATCACAAAACTTTGCATATTCGCTAATAGGGTCTAAATTCCCCGTCTCTGGATTTTTGCGCCGATGATGCGATATTGCCGCAATAGAAAACGTCGCGCAGTCCGGGCTTGCCCAGATAACGTCCGGGCGTCCAAAGCGTTCCAAGATATCCTGCGCTGTGACGGTCATGATATCCGCGTACCAATCGATATGGTCAAAGTCCTTATCCCACTCGATGGAATACACCTCGTGTCCGCGCCGCTCGAACGCCTTGCCGATGCTTCGCGTCCCCGCAAAAAGCTCTAAAACCTTCATCTCAATACCTCACTCCGATAAAATCCAGCACTCGACCGTAGCCAAGTCCCTTCTCGTTGGGCTTCCACAGCCCGTCCGCGTCCCATTCCCCGCCGCCAATGCAAAACTCGTAGTGCTTCGGGTGCGTATGCTTCATGCGCTCGAATCGGTTCTCGCCCTTTTCGAGGTGCGCTCCAAATGCGCAGAACATACAGCCCGTGCGTTGACAGCCGGTGCAGTGCAGCTTGCAGTCAATCAGCGTCGCGTTGTAGTCGTTCTCACCGTCGCTTGCTACAATATCACCATATACGCTGGCGATAGGTAGTTCGCGGTCTACGATGAATTGCAGCACGTCTTGCTCCGTCCAAAAGCTCATGGGCTTACTCATGGGTCGTTTTCCCTCAAAGGCGTTGCAGCCGGTCGCCGTCCATGTCTGAAACCGCTGCCGTCCTTCTTCTGCCATCATCGCAACGATAGGTTTTTCACGGCTCTCGCGCTCATAAGTATGCGCCGCCCTTTTTTTCATAATGTGGCAACATTCCGAAGAGACAAGAAATGGAGCGTCAAGCAGAAATGCCCAGTTATCGCAGTTCCAGATGCTTTTGTTCCCATCCTTATCAAGCATTTCGCCACGGAGACGCATCATTCGGTATTTATTCCCCCTCCGTGCAAGCCAAACATTGTTTGCGACCTCCTTACTAACAATGCTGTACCCGTACTTCGTCACCACCTGCCGAATGTTCATCTGGGGTCGAAGCCGCACAAGGTTTACGGTGATATGCGGGAACTCCCTGCGAAGCCACGCGGCGTACTCATTGACAAACCGCTGTATCTCCGGGTACTCCAGCCCGGTGTTTACAAACACCAAGTTCAACTCCCACGGCGGTGTCCTGAAACTCGACAGGTACCACGCCGCCAGATACGCCAGCACCGTGCTGTCCTTGCCGCCGGAAAAGCTGACGTAGCACTGTCCGCCCCATGCGGTGTACCATTCGTCCAGCTTTTCGTAGGTCAGTATCTCCTTGTCCTGCACGTCCAGCGCCATGAGTTTTCTTGCCGCATCTTTCGTCAGCGGTTGATTTGGTGGCAACATCACTCGCCCTCCTCCAATCTCACAACCTCGTAGCAGCCGAATCTGCCGCCGTTGCGGATTGCCTTCCAAATCGCAAAACGAACATTCTGATGCTTCCGCCCGGACAGCTGCGCCAACTCCGCCGTGGTCGTACCCCACCATCGGGGCAGGCGGTACTTGTCCCGCGTCACGATCATGTACACCGTCATCCTCACACCTCCCGGATGGCGTATCCGTACCGGTTACGGAACAGCTTTGCTTTCATGGCGTACTCCCGCGTCCTCATCCCTTTCACGTCCTCCACTACCGGCAGCCAGTACCGCTGGCCGTAGCTGTCAGGAGCCGCTCTGCGCTCGTACACGAAGTCCGCAACGTAGTCGATACTTTTCACGCGGTCGCCCTCAAATGTCGTGTACGCCTCTTGCAAGCAGTACCGCACCTGCAATTTTAGCCCCCGTATCTCCCCGGCATTTTGCAGCAGCAACAAAGCGTCATAGCGCTCCGCCTCCTTCTTGCTGTCGAAAGTCAGCTTGCCGCGCCGCGTCTTCTGCGCCTTGTACTTTCCGGGCTTGCGCATCTTCTCCATGACCTGCTTCTGCGCCGCAGGCCCCAGCCGCATCAGATCATCACTGTTCATCCAACAACCCTCTTTTCTCCAGTCCGCGCTTGCTCATGGTGTAACGCTTGAACGTCGTCAGTTTCTGGTCTTTCCCGCAGCGCTGGCACACGCCCCGCGCCCAGCCGTGGAACGCTGGCTCGATGATGTATTCCGCCGCCATCTCCTGCAAGCAGTCCACGCACAGCCTGCCGGACGCGATCTTCCATGCGCCGTCGTTCATCGCAACCTCCAGTTCTTTCCGCTGCCCGTCACGCTCATGGTAAAGCCCTTCGCGCGCTCCGCAATGCGGGATCCTATCGCCTCGTCCCAGTCCAATATCTGTCCTATCGTCCGCTCGGAACTGATGATCGTTGCACACTCTGGCTTTATGTACCGGGCATTCAGCAGGTCAAACGCAATGTTCCGGTCAGCCTCCGTCACGTTGCCCTTGAGGAAGTCGTCGATGTAAAGCACGCGGATAGTTTTCAGCATTCCCACGGCATCTGCGTACAGCTCCGCATCGTTTACTTTTGCCTTGATGGATGGAATGTCCGACCGCCACTGCATATACCGTACTGGCAATCCTGCCTCCATCAGCTTCCCGCAGATCGCCGTGCACAGATGCGTCTTTCCACTGCCGGGGGTCCCACCGGCATAAAACCACTTACCGCGCCAATCCGTGATATACGCCTCGGCCATCTGCTTTGCCTGCTTCTGCCACGGCTCCGCCGTCTGGTACGTCTCCAGCGTACAGCTTTCCAGCAGACCGGACAGTCCGCTACGCGCAATGCGCCGCTGGTTGTCCTTGCGTATCTGGCAAGGGCAGATACGGGTCATAAGCTCCCCGGTTGCGCTGCGTGTGGCCGTATAGCCCCTGTCCTCGCAGTCCGGGCACTCAAAGTACGACTTCTCCTGGGATATTCCATTTTTTCGCAGGTTCTCCAGCACCGCCGTTATGTCCATCGCCGTGTTCCTCCTTCCATCTCGTCTCCCAATTCCGCACGGCGGCTTTCCAGTCCTTCATGCGGTTCTTGCCTACCATCCACCCCTTCTGCTCGTAGAAGGCGACAAAACGATCTGCGTTGACGTGATAGCCCTGCGCCTGAACATAGGCGGATACATCATCAGCGGATGGTGGCGTGAAGCGCTTCGCGCGCGTATCACTCACACCGTTAGGTGGGAGTGTATTATCTTTGGTTTTGTCTTTGGTTTTGTCTTTGGTTTTGTCTTTGGTTTGGTACGTTTCGTATACGGTCGTATTCGATCGTATACCATCGTATACGGTCGTACCCTCGCGACGTGCATATCGCTTTTCGATGTTGCGCTGATTCTTTGCGCATCTCTCGTCATACGCCGCTTTTGCCCTACTTACATCGTCCGCAATAAAATCAAATGCGATCGACTCCCGTCCCGTAAGTTCCTCCGTCTCTCCGGTCTCGCCATATTTCAGCAAAGCCCGTACAAGCCGACCTACCTCTTGATCTGAGAGTTTCTCTAATTTCTTGCGATAACTGTAATAAAAGGGAATGTACTCAAGAGCCACTATGCACCGCCTCTCACTCCTTCGGCGATACGCCTATTCCCCATTCTTTTCCTCCTGCCTCTCGTACTCGTCCGTCAGGTGCCGTGCGATGGTGCAATGCTCCCACGTCCCAGCACAGAATTGACTCATGAATCGGGATGCCGCGCCGCCCGTCTCAAAGCTGACGCGGCTACCTCCCTCGCAGCAGACCCGCCGTTTCTCGCTGCTGGTAAAGTATGGGCAGGTGTACCGCTTGTGCCAGTAATCCATGCCGCTCTACCTCCTATCAAAACGGAAAATCGTCGTCCGCGTCGAAGTCCTCGTCCACCTCCTCAAACTGTCCGCCCGCGTATTTCTTGGCACCGCCAAAGCAAATGTTGTCCGCCAGCACCTCGGCGTTCCGGCGCTTATTGCCGTCCTTGTCCGTCCAGTCCCGCAGTTGCAAGCGGCCCTCCACCACGGCCATGCGCCCCTTGGAGAAATACTTGGACACAAACTCGGCGGTGGTGCGCCATGCAACCACGTCAATAAAATCCGTGTCCTTAGTGCCGTCCGCGTTCTTAAAGTCCCGGTCTACCGCCAGTGTAAAGCTGGTGACGGCTGTACCGTTCTGTGTCCTGCGCAGCTCCGGATCGCGTGTCAACCGGCCCATGATGAAAATCTTGTTCAGCATCTCTTATCTCCTCTCATAAATAGCTTTTCCCAAATTCGCGGCGAAAGTCCGCCTCCGTCCATCTCTGCTCCTCCATCGCCTTGAGCTGCCCGTACCGTCTCAAACGGCGCATCTGGTCGCCGTTCTTGTGTACCGCGCCGCGCCCGTTCCGGTGGCAGCGATTGCCGCACAGGTACACCACAAGGCCGTACTTCTCGCTTTTCTTCCGATTCGCGCCGCCAAAAATGTGGTGACGCTCCAGCGGGTCACCGGTGTCATTCCGGCCGCACAAAAAGCATCTTTTGTCGTTCATACGCTAACCTCTCCCCACCGGCTAACGAGGGCATCCATCTCTCGCGGTGTCATGGTCTCAATGCCGACATCCCGGCAGTCTTGCACAATGGCGTCTATCAGCCGCGACATCTGCTCCGTGTCGTATACGGAGCTGCCGTACCATACAGTCACGTTTACGCAGCCCTTGAGCTTGCTGGGGCCGGTATCGGTCATCCAGCCGATACCGTTCCGCTCCCAGCTCCGGCAGAACGCTTCCACCGCCTTTTCCCGCAGGCACAGCACCTCGCTTACACCGCCGATGCTCTGTATCTCCTGCCGGTATACATTCTCTCTCGCAACGCCGTAGTGCGCCGCCAGCTTGTCCAGCAGTACCCATGCGTAGGCATTTGCATCGAGGCTCCGCCCCTTGCCTTTGATGGTGGCGGTGTACTCCTTCCCCGGCTTTATGGTGTCGCACAACTCCATTGCCGCCTCTGGAGACTTCACACGTAGACACAGCCACGCCCCATCGCTGTCCTGCGACCACCGCGCCGCATCAACCGTTATCTGCTGCATGGTTATTCCCCGTCGCGTTGGCTGCCTTCATGCAGACCCAGCACAGCCGCTTGCCGTACTTCTTCACGGAGTTCTCCGCGATCTCGCTGGTGGGATACACGCGGTCCCCGCGCTTCACCGACTTAATGGGAAGTCCGCAATGCTCGCACAGCATCGGCGCATCTGCCTTGTTATCCGGCTTCTTTTTGCACTTATCCGGCTTGTCATACTTGCTCTTGTCGGCGGCCCAATACACGTCCGCCCCAAATCCAAGCGCCTTACACGCCACGGAGATAGCATCAGTCAGCGCCATCTTAAAACACTCGTCGGAGGTATATGGGCCGTTCTTCTCCTTTGCCACGAACGCACTGCCGCCAGTGCCGGGGATAGCGTCAGACCAGGCGCCGCCTGCCTTTACAAACAGATCAATGTCCAGAAATGCGGCTACTTCGCCATTTGCGCCCTGCTCCAACCTCTTGTCAGTGATAACGTATTTCCAGCCATAGCCGCAGGGCCCAAACTGCTCTGTCAGCGCCTTGATGCGCCACATGGGGTTAATGTCTGTCTTGCCCTTCAAGCGCCCCGCCTCGATGCGTCTTTTGGCGCTGTCCGGCACACTACGAACTGCATTGTAGATCGTCATGTTATCCATCACTTCACCCCCATGTTCAGCTTCTCGCACAGCTCCGCGCCGGTCACAGACACGCCGGACTTGAGAAGCGGCGCGATGTCCGTCTTACTCACCGTGGGCTGGGCAAAGGTGATCTTGCCGTCGTAGCCGTTGTCCATGCACCACTGCACCACAGCGTCCATGTCGGTGATCTCCACCGCCGTGCTTTTGCGATACGTCACGGCACACCGCGCCGTCTGGAACGCCGCGCCGCCCAGCGCCCGTTCTGCATAGGCAAGCAGCTTTTCCCGCTTGCTCTCCATAGCCTTGCGCCGCTCGGCAAGCTCCTTCTCCTCCTCGCGGATAGCCTTTGCCTCCGCCGCCAGATTCTTTGTCCAGCAGAGTACGCCCTCGATCTTGGCGTCCCGCGCCATTTGCAGCGCCTCAAACGCATCAAAATCAAGCACCTCGCCGGTTTCCTGGTCGATCAGGTTCTCCAGCTCCTGATCGATGTGGTACAAGCTCATATTCATTCCTTTTCCTCCCATGCGTCCACCGCGTCGATGCAAAACTCGCATCCCACGATGACGCCGTCCTTGTTTTTGTAGTAGGTGTCCGTCTCCTCCCCGCACACGGGGCAGACGGGAAGATCGTAGTCCTTCGGCTCCAATGGGCGCTCCGGCTCGCTATACTGCATCGCGCTTCTCATACCGGTCGCCCCGCCGCTTTCAGCACGTCCCGCATCGTCTTTCCTCCCTATTAATTTTACTTCCCCGGCCTGTCCAGTTTGTCCAGCAGCCACATAAACAGATAACTCACCGTAGCGGCCCCGATATACGTCAGCGCCCATGCAAACACGCTCATTTCGCACCTCCGCTATCCTTTCCGTTCGGCACAAGGCCGACAAACTCAAGCCCTCTGCCGCGCGCGTAAATCTCGCCCATGATCGTCCCCAACTTTACAGGGTCGGGGGGCGTGACCCAGATAATCCTGTATTCTGGCTTTTTTCTCATTGCCTTTTCCTTTCTTCCGTGCTACAATAAGCACGGACATAATATCTTGTGGTAAGATTTGTCCTACCCGCCCCGCTCGATGCTGCAACATTGAGCGGGGCATTTTTTTATTCAACTCCAACCACATGGTATCTGCCGTATCCGCTGGAACGACCGGAGCCGATGCCAAGTCCAAACCCAGCCATATTGATGATGTTCACGATCTGGTCAAGCGTGTAGACGTTCTCGGTGTAGGTGATATGGACTTGGGAAGACCAACCGGAAAAACGGTTAATGTAAACCAGTACCGGCGCGCCGCGCTTCGGAGACATGAGCGTTTTGTCAACAAAATGTGCTGCGAATTTCACGGGCTCCAACCGTGCCGTAACATTCATCGCGTTGTCAAACTTCGTTGCATAGGTGTCGATCTCGTTTCGCACGACCGCTTGACAGAAGGACTTCTTCAAGCCAAAGCCCGTAATGCAGGGCGCGTTGTTCGTCAGCATATCGCGCAAGGTTCCCTCGTTCATATCGCGGTAAGTGTCCTCCACGGGGTAGCCGTCCCGCCAGTGAATTGCCGTGATGATGTCCTCCCAAATGTTAGGCACTTCCTTGATGGTCTTTTTGCCGTCGCGGGCGGCGGTCAGCTCTCGGACGGTGCGGGCGTTCATCTTGTTCAGCACAAGGTCGCCGTCGCCCTCGATCAGGATTGTTGCCTGTTCGATTTTTACAGGCTGCACTTTGATAATGCGTTCTTTCTTCATCTTTCTTTTCCTCCTTGATTTGCTCGTGCGCTTGCTGTGGCTTATGCTGTTTTGAAATATGCTATGCTGTTCTATAGATGTGTGCCGTATGCTGTTAGGACTTTTTTTATTATGTTTAATGTTCATTCTTGCTGTGGCTCTCATAAGCCACAGCAAGCGCACGATGTTAATTTGTTTTTGCTGTGCTGTAGTGATGTTTCGTTCTCTGTTTCGTACTGTGGTAATGTATTATGCGTTGTCTTGTCTGCGGTAAGCAGAAACAGAAGCGTGTAATTTTCTGTTTTGTGCTTTTATAATGCGTCCTATATCAAAGTGTCGTTTAAAATATTATGTTATACGCTTTTATCCTTTTCGATTATTACTCATTCTAACCAGAAGCTACGCGCCCCTGTTTCCGCTTACCGCCGTTTTGCTATCCGGCTACCCTGTCAATGGCGTCAAATACGCCGTCAAGCTCCACCAGTGTTTTGTACTTCGCCCGAAAACTGTTCAGCTCCGCAAGAGCGCGGTCGAGCAGCTTCCGGTATTCGTCCTTGTCCTGCATAATCATGACGGTCGGCTTGTATCCGCTGTCCGCGTCCGTCTTAAAGAACACCCGCACTTCGGGGCGGGGTGTATCGTTCTTCTCCTTGATAACCAGGTTACAAACGATGTGCCGCGCCTGCTGCAAACGCCACTTCTCGGCGGCTTCTGCATCGTCCCAATCAAAGCACTTATGCAGTTCCGTCTGCTCGTCCCTCGCCTTGTCGAGGATTTGGGTGGTCGTTGCGGAGCTGCCGATTGCCAAGATTTCGTCAGCGACTTTTTGCGCGTCAGCGGAAATGCGGCAGCCGCTTTTCCATGCTGCAAAAATCATGCGTCCTCTTTCCTCCTTTACTTTTCATCGGGCTTCAAAAGTTCGTCCACCGTGCAGCCGTAGAGCGCGGCGACCTCCGGCAGACGGCTTGCACGGGGATTCTGCTGTCCGGTTTCCCACATATAGACCGCCGCGTCGGATACCTTCAACTTCTCGATCACCTGTTGGACGCTCAGTCCGGCAGCTAACCGAGCGCTGCGAAAGCTCATGGTTTCACCTCCATTTCTTTATGCAGCCTTAACCAACTTTTAATCGGTTTCGCGCTGCTTTGGCTTGCGCTAAGTTTTCGTTGACTGCGGCAGGGAGATTTGCTATACTGCCCTTAGCCCTCTGCGGCAATCTCAAGGAGGTGGTTCCCATGACCAACCTTTTGACTTTGCCCGTTCCAGACCAAAGAAACGGCGCGATGCGATAGGGCAAGGGGCAGAACCAGAACTGCCAAAGTGAGCGGCGCGTCCATAGAAGCGCAAGTTTGTTTTGTGTCAGGATGGCATTGCCGAGCCAATGGAAAGAAGTCCATCAATTCGGACGGATGCAAAGCAAAGTGTCCGGCCATCCTGTGCAGCGCGTTCTGGTAAACAAATCTGGGGGAAAAGCATCCGTGAACAAACCACGGGTGCTTTTTCTTTTCCCCGCCGCAGCCAAAAAAACTTAGCGAAAGAGTAAGAAAAACTAAGTTTCCCTTGACAACTTGGCAAACTGTGATATTATAAAGGTGCCAACGATCATAATATTTTTTCGCAGTCCGCTAAATGTAAGGGGGCTTGGGTTTTTATTACCCTTTATGCTAACTAGTATAAGCTAGCAATACTAGTTTGTCAAGAAAAACTTAGAATTTTGCTAGTTAAAAATTAGCCAAACTAGGCGGTGATTTTTTGGATAGATCGCCAATTGTTACAAGAATAAATGCTTTGCTTGCTAAGAAAAACATTTCTAAAGCAGAGTTTTACGAAAAATGTAATCTAACTTCTGCATCGTATTCCAATTGGAACACAGGGAAAACGCGCCCCAAAATGAAAAATATAGAGAAAATTGCAAGATTTTTGGGCGTCACTTCTGAATATCTCCTTTATGGGGACGGAGCAGAAAAAGAAAGCGCCCCCGATCCGAAGACCGAGGGCGAGGGCTTAAGCGCAGCAAAGAAAGCGCTATTGGTAGCTATTGATGATTTGTCCGACGCTCAGTGTGAAAAACTCCTTCCGATTGTATTGAGCGCAAAACAAGTACTATGAGTAATGTTTTTATTCCGACTAATCCGCATGATAAGATATTGACCGATGCAGAGCGGCAAAAGTGGGAAAGCGATCTTGATAACAAGAAAGATGACTTCCCGTATATCGCTTTGACAAAGGCGCAGCTAAAGCTTTTAAAGCAAGCGCGAACCGATGCCGTATTGATAACCGCGCATAATGAAAATGATGCTGATGTACTCTGCGGTCATAGCTTTGCATATTGCCTTGTAAATGGCGAAAAGCGAGGGCTTATTGCTCGCCAAAGAGGGGCTAATTATCTTGCATATGCGCAGAAAGAAAACTCCCAAGCGTGGTCTATAACGGCGAGGGATTGCCTCGTTGCTGCAATAGGTGCTGTTTTCGGGTTTCTGCTGAATTGCTTGTTCTCTGGTTAATTATATTGCCACTGAATGTTCAGCGCTTCTCGGATAGCTTCAGCTTTTTCGGGGGTAATGTCTGTCGGCTCGTAGTCTTTGCAGGGATTGTCTTTCCCGCAGCCAAGAACGTACCAACCACCCCAAGTAGTATAGCGGACCACAACATGCTTGCACCCAGAGCACGCGATGCTTTTGCATTTCGGAAGCGCCGCTTTGTCAATGATGGCAGATCGGCGGTTGTATTCTCGATCCGCTTCCTGCGCCTCTGCAAGCTGCAATTTAAGTTTGCGGTTTTCTTCCCGCAGATCATTTAATTCTCTTCTTGCAATAAACATTCCAACCTCCATAAAACATATTCCACCTGACTGTCAGTAAGTGATAGCACCTCAGATTTTAGGCGCTCTCTAATAAGAATAGCATGGTTTTCTTCTTCGCACAACATTTTGTGTCCCTCCAAATAATTATAGTAACGGGGCTATATGTCGATTATTGCACAAAAGTTCGGGAGAAAATACAAAAATAAAAGGTGGTGTTCCAAATGTCAAAAAGCAAAATCCCCGGCCTGTCCTTTAGCTGGAAACGTGCGCTCGGAATCACAAAGATGAAAAGAAAAATTTCAAAAGCAACTGGGATTCCCACGACCAAAGCGGGGCGGCAAAGAAAACTTGGCAAACTCCTTGGTATGAAGTAAGAGAAAAGCCCCCGCCGTCTCCGCAACAACGGCGGGGGCTATGTGCAGACAGCACGGAGCGGTTGCCGCTGCATGATTTGACCATACTCCGCTTTGCTTAACTATTTCAACGCCAAAACCTTGCAATAAGACAGCGCTCGACGAGGTTCGGCAAGCCCTCATCTTGTGACTTCGCGGCGTGAAAATCGAAGAAATTAAGGTGGTATAAATGAACATCCAAGAGGTGTGCAAAATCCGCAAAGAAGAATTGAAACTGACCTATCAGGAAATTTCAGACACTTCCGGCGTGCCGCTGTCCACCGTGCAGAACTTCTTTTCAAAGTTTTCCAAAGCCCCGTCCATCTACACCGTCGCGCCTATCTGCAAGGCGCTTGGGATCTCACTTGACGAGGTGTTCGGAATTTCCGAACGGCTGACAAGGAACGAAGAGACCTTGCAGGCGCGAAATGACGAGCTGGAGCGCCATGTTGACGCAAAGGAAGACATGATCGAGATTATGCGGCGTGGTGTCCATATCCGCAACGCCGTAATTTTTATTTTATTTGTGGTGGTGGTGTTACTGACCGCGTGGTGCGTGTATGTCGATTTGCATTGCGCAGATTACGGATTTTGGAGGGGGCGGTGATGAGAGCAGCACTGTATATCCGCGTGTCGAGCGACGAACAGGCGCGGCATGGCCTGTCATTGCAAGAGCAAAGAGATGCGCTGACAAGATATGCCCAAGAACACAAAATGACCGTGGCGGGTATCTATGAGGACGCGGGAATATCCGCGCGAAAGCCGTATAAAAAACGTCCGGCGCTCCTGCGGCTGCTGGGCGATTGCAAAGTGGGGAAGGTAGACACGATCTTATTTATTAAGCTCGACCGATGGTTTCGAAATGTCGCGGGGTATTACGATGTGCAAACGCAACTCGACCAGTACGGCGTGACCTGGCAAGCGACGGAAGAGGACTACGAGACGCGAACCGCGTCCGGGCGATTAAAGGTTAATATCATGCTCTCCGTTGCGCAGGACGAAGCAGACCGCACAAGCGAACGAATCAAATTTATAAACGACGGCAAACGGGCAAAAGGGCAACCGGCAGGCTCAAAAGCGCCTTTAGGGTATGCCATCAAGGACAGGCAATACCAGATTGATAACGGCACGGTAGATGCGGCGCGAGATATGTTTGCCGCGTTTATCCGGCTAAAAAGTGTCCTTGCCGTAAAGCGATATATGCTTGATACATGGGGCATTGACCGAGCGTATAGCAAGTATGTAAACTATTTCCGTAACCGTCTTTACATCGGGGAGGTGTACGGAATCGAAAACGCCTGTCCCGCGCTGGTAAGCAAGCAGGACTTTGACCTTGTAACTGATATTATTCAGCATCGGTCACAACGCTGTGCGGGAGTTGACACAGATCGCGTGTATCTGTTTCCCGGGATATTGCATTGTAAAGAGTGCGGGAAAACGATGCAATCGGAAACCGTAAAAAAGACATATACATACTACCGATGCCGGACGCGGATGCTTGACAACTCCGCTTGCCCGCATACAAAAAGGATCCGTGAGGATGCGCTGGAAGACTACCTACTGCACGAGCTGGAGGGAATCGCAGAACGAAACAATCGGTACTATAAAAAGGCAGATAAAAAGCCCACGCAAAGCGCGGACTCAATACGAAAGAAAATGGGCAAGCTAAAAACGCTATACCTAAACGATCTGATTGAGTTGGACGAATACAAGCGGGAGTATGCGAGCTTGAAAAAAGCACTTGAAGCTACGGAAGAAAGGCCAGAAATCAATTTGGACGCGCTAAAAAAGGAGCTGCAAGAATACGAAACCTATTCCCGCGATGAAAAAAAGGAATTTTGGACGCGCTTCATCAGGCGGATTGATGCAGACAACGATGGCGCGTTTTTCGTAACGCCCCGTTAGGCATATTTTACCTTCACGGAGTTTACCGTATAGCCGAAATACTTCTGCAGCGTCTCGATGTCGCCCCGGTCCCATGCCACCTCGATGGCGTGACGGATGGCCCGTTCCACCCGGGATGGGGTAGTACAGAACCGTTTGGCTACCTCCGGATACAGTACCTTTGTCACAGCGTTGATCACATCCATGTCATTCACCGCGATCATGATGGCCTCCCGTAGGTACTGGTATCCCTTGATGTGGGCCGGGACGCCGATCTCGTGAATGATGGCCGTCACCATCCCCTCCAGCGCCGGGGCGAAGGGCGCTTCCTCCTGCTCCGGTGTGGAGGCCTGCCGCATCAGCTCCAGCAGTGACTCCTCATTCACCGGCTTCGGCAGGAAGAAATACACGCCCATCTCCATAGCCTGGGCCACGGTCCGCCGGTTGCAGAAGGATGACACCACGATGCATCGCGGCTGTTCGCCGCTTAACTGGTTCATCTGCCGCAGCAGACCGAAGCCGTCCAGGCCCGGCACTGTCTCTTATACACATCTGACGCTGCCGACGACTTAAT
>ERZ1027089.145-NODE-145-length-43865-cov-8.226980_pt1 | contig 43865 bp, 59 predicted proteins | sample MGYA00519412_ERZ1027089 | MGnify/ENA primary metagenome ERZ1027089 (study PRJEB26926, sample SAMN06164433) | human gut metagenome | biome: ENVO:00009003; feature: ENVO:2100002; material: ENVO:00002003 | host: Homo sapiens | place: USA | collected 2012 ... | reverse complement strand
CGAGATGTAGAGAGGTCTCGTGGGCTCGGAGATGTGTATAAGAGACAGACCTGTATCAGTGCATGCGTCGGGCCGTATCCTTCGGCATTCCTCGGGAGCAGGCCGTCTGGGCGGCCACGGCTCTGCCTGCCCGGGTGATCGGCCGGGAAAGCGAAACCGGCGCCATAGCCGACGGGCGGGCGGCGGATTTTGTGATCTGCGGCGGTGAGCTGGAGCCCGAGGCTGTGTACCTGGGCGGAAAGCGCCTGGAACAAAGTGTCGGCCCTTTTGCACCCAGCCGGTGAAAATTCCCGCTAAAAGTCAAGAGAAATTTGCATAAGTCAAGAAAAAACGGCAATCAGCACAAATAAAAAGCGCCCTTATTGGGCGATTTCACAACAAAACAACATGGCAAGCCAGCCGGATGGGGTCAAGCCCATTCGGCTGGCTTGCTTTATGTGCCGTCAAGCGGACAGGAGCTCTTTCTCAAAGAGCATGGCCGCCGATTTCCACCCCAGCAGCTTGCGGGGGTAGTTGTTCACCCACCTCTCTGCCGCCCTCACCTCCTCCGGCTTTACGGTGTCAAAGCTGGTGCCCTTGGGGAAAAACCGTCTAATCAGTCTGTTCATGTTCTCATTGGACCCCCGCTCAAAGGCGCTGTATGGGTGGCAGAAAAACACAATGGTCCGCTTGCCCTTGCGCCGGTGGGCGGCCTCGATGCCCTCGAAGTCTTGAAACTCACAGCCATTGTCCACCGTGATGCTCTTGAACAGCTTATAGAACAGCTTGCCAAAACGGCGCTCCAAGCTGTTGATGGCCTTGACTACGCTGGCCGCCGTGTGGTCCTCCAGCAGCATCACAATGCCCATACGGGTCCGGCGCTCGGTGAGGACCAGGAGGGCCTTTTTGGAGCCCTTGCACCCCATGATACTGTCCATTTCCCAATGCCCAAAACTGCCCCGGCCCTTGACCTCCTGGGGGCGGTTTTCAATGCTCTTGCCGTTGGAGCTCCGGGCGGCCTGCCGCTTGCTCTTGGCGGCGTAGTGGCGGCGGCCCTTGTTGTGCAGGTGCTCCGGGGTGAGGTGGAGGAACACATCCCCACGGTAGATGTAATTATAGAGCGTGTTCTCACATATCACGGTGTCATAGACTTCCCCGTTGTTTCGGATTTCCGCAAGGGCGGCTCCGGGGGCAAAGCCCTGGACCATGACCAGCTCCTCCAGCCGCCGGGCCAGGGCGTGGTCCTTGCCAATCTTGAGGTCCCTGCCCTTGTCCTTGAGAAAGTCCCTGTATTTCCGCTCCGCCACCTCCGGGCAGTAAACCTCAATAAACTCATATTCGGAGGTCTGCTGGACACAGAGGCCCCGGTTGATTTCATAGTAGATGGACCGCTCACACTTGCCCAGAGCGCTGGCAATGGCGGCCTTGGTAAATCCTTTTTTGAGCATCCGCTCCAGGGTCAAGCGTTGGTCCCAGGTGAAATGCTTGGCGTCCTTGTGGTTCATGCTGCACCTCCAGAAATAAGAAAAGCGGGGCGTTTCCGCCCCACTCCGATCTGCCGTTTATGCCGCCGTGTACTGCTCCAGCAGCTTGACCGTTTCCTCATCCGTCAAGATGTCCCCCAGCTTGCAGTCAAGGGCAAGACAGAGTTTTAAGAGCGTGGCCAGCTTGGCTCCGTTGAGGTCCTTGGCCCCCTGCTCATAGCATTGGAGCGTCCGCACATTTAGGCCGGTAGCGCTGGCCAGTTGGGATTGAGAGAGCCCGGCGTCCAGGCGGGCATTTTGCAGTTTGCTGTTTTTCTTGGTGTCCATCACGCTCACCTCCGTTGTGCCCTCATTATACTACTTTAGTTGTATAGTGTCAAGAAAAAATTTGAGGCCCGGATTGTTCCGGGCCCCTGTTTATTCATCGGCCTTGTGTTGCCTCAGCCGGTCTGCCAGCTCCGCAAGGATGGCCACATCCCGCTCATCCAGGCCGGTCACATTCACAGTGTTCAAGGGCTCCACGCCCAGCAGGTAGTCCGTGGACACAGAGAACAGCCGGGCCAGGTCCACCAGGGATGCCGGGGACGGTGTAGAAAGTCCCTGCTCCCAGGAGTTGACGCCGTTCCTGGTTATACTCAGCCGCCGGGCAAGGTCTGCTTGGGTCCAGCCCCGTGCCTGCCGGAGTTCTTTTATTCGTTCTGCTATCACCAGCATCACCTCCACAATGTAAATTATAGTGTGCTCGTTTGACTTGTCATTGTCACTTTAGGCTCCAATACTTGACACAGTGGCGGTGAAACCGTACAATGGAAGTGCAAAGGAGGCGGTGCCATTGTTCACGGAGGATGAAAAGCGTTTCCTTGATGCGCTTGAGGCCGCCCTGGTGGCGGCCAGAAAGAGCCCGGCGGTGCATATCACCCGCATGGCAGACAAGGCGCTTTCCGTGCGTTCTCGACACGGCTATTTAGGTAAAATCAAGTTGCAGGGCCGGAAAACATGGATGCAGTACATGACCAGCCTTTACAACGCAGAGGTGGCGGAAAACCGCCCGCTTGAGGAATACATCCAGCTCCTCAAGTATTGGGTGCGGGCCGCTTGAACAGGAGGGCATTGAAATGTTTGGCAGAAAGAAAAAGGACCTCCCGGCGGGGGCCCGCATGATGCACTATGAGGGCTTGCGGGGCTTTTCCCAGGACGGCCCCTGTTTCATGGAGCGGACGGAGGCGGGGCTGGTGTTCCGGCAGGCAAACGGCCCGGCGGCCACCCTCCCGCTGGAAAAGGTGACAGGCCTGGAGATGATGCCGGAGCGCAATTTCATGGCCCGGTATCACGGCACGGCGGCCACCACGGCCTATGGCAAGGCGGTCAAGTGGTTTGCCGTGTTCCACTACACCACCCAGGAGGGGGAGCGGATGCTGGCGCTCTGGTACACAGAGCCCAAAACCGGCAGCGTCCTCCGGGAGCTGGCCGTCCAGATCGGAGCGGCCACCCAGGACTACACCCTGTAAAAGAACATAAAAAAAAAGAGCCGGAGAGGTGTGACCCTCTCCGGCTCTCTTGCGTCATTCGGTCTTTTTCTGGTCAAGCTGGGCAATGGCCTCTTTCAGTTTATCAAAGCCAAACATGGCGGCGTATGCCACGAAAAAGCCCAGGACCACAGCGCCCACCACCGTGTACCAGACGATGGCCACGCCCTTGATTTCACAGTAGGCGAAAAAGGCCGCCAGGGTGAGGGCCATGGCGATGAGCACCGCCAGGATGTTGGTGGGCAGCTTGTCCCAGGTGAGCTTTTTGAGCACCTGCACCACAATGTTGGTGACAATCACCAGGACGCCCACGATGCTAAGAATGACGGACCAGTCAAAAATGCTTTCCATGATTTTATCCTCCCTTTTCTACGGTTACCCCACCAGGGTGAGGTCCTTGCTGTTGACGGCGGCGGTCACCACGCCATTCTGGCCGATGACCACCCGGTCACCGTCCACCTGGATGACGGTGTAGGTGTTGGTGTAGACGAAAGAGGCCAGGCCGCCGCCGGTGTAGGTCTTGGCCCCCTTGTTGACCTTGACCTTGGAGCCCACGGTGATGCCGCCCTCCACCTGGATGTCAGCGGCATCCACCCAGCCGTAGACGGTGGAGCCGCCGCCGGGCACCTTGATGAGGTGGTAGGGGTGCTTGGCGTTCCCGGCCATGACGGTGACCTTGGCCTTGCCAGGCTTGCAGGCGGAGCCGTTGAGGGCGTTGGAGCTCACATAATGCTTGTTGCCGGTAAAGGTCACGGTGTCGCCCACACAGGCCCCCACGGTGCCCTCAGAGGGCTTGCTGGGCTTGGTGGTGCCCTGGGACCCGCCGCCGGTAGAGGCCCCGGTGTAGTCCACATAGGGCAGCTTGCCGTGCTTGGTCCACCGGCGGGTGTTGTAGCCCGCCTTGGAGCCGATGTTGCCCACGGCGGTGATTTGCACCTTGTTCTCCCACTTGGGGCTGCACTCCACCGCCAGGCCGTCCCCAATGTAGATGCCGATGTGCCCGGACATCCAGACGGCCTCACCGATGACCATATCATCCCAGCCGGTGGTGCTCACCCCGGTGCATTTGGTAATCATGGTATCAGCGCCGATGTCCGGCACCCCGTTGATGGCGTAGCCCGCCCCGCCGTAGGTCCGGGAGGCGTCCCCGTCCCAGCCCCAGAGGATGCCCTTGATGAGGCACACGCAGTCAAAGCCGAAAACAGGCGGGCTCTGGTTGGCCGCCGCCTTAATCATGGCGGTGCGGGTGGCGTTCTTGTTGTAGGAGTGGTTGTTGCAGTAGCGGCTCACATTGGAGCCGGTGAGGGGGGCCCCAAAGCACCCCATCACATACAAGGTCTTGTAGTTCTTGGCGATGTCCACGGCCTTGTCCACAAAGGCCTTGGCGGTCATTTTACTCATTGAAAACGCTCCTTTACTCAGTCTTTCAGCACGATTTCCGCCACACGGACAGCGACATCCGCCCCGTACTTGTCCGCAAACTGCTTGAGAAACCGCTGGGCATATTTGGCCCGGTTTTCGTTTTTGGCTTTCCAGAAATAGAAACCGCCCCAGGCCCCGTTGGTCAAAAGGGAGGCCCCGGCCAGGCCTGCCAGGGCCGTGACATCAAAGCCCAGGTAATTGGTGACGATGGTGGCCACGCACAGCAGGACGGAAATGGTCACATGGGCCCAGAGCAGCTTTTTTGAGGTGTCTATTTTTCATGCCCTCCTCTCCAGTCCCGCCAGAGGATTTCCACCATGCCCAGCAGGGCAAGGAAAAACAGCCGCATGGCGGGCCTCAATAAATGGCCTTGACGCCCTGCTCGGTCAAAAAATCCTTTTGGGCATGTTTGACTTTGCGGGCGTATTCAAGGGCGGCGTGCATGTCCCCGTTGCAATGTGCATCCGGGATGCGCTGGACGGCCACGGCGGTGGCCTCAGCCAGCGCCAGGGCCGCCCTGGTGTTCTGTATCAGCAGGACCTCATTTTGCTCACGGGCGGCCTCCCGTGCATCCTGGACGGCCTCCCGCTTGCTGATACGCCGCTGGAGCAGCCAAAGCCCCAGGGAGGTGATGGCCGTGGGGATGCCCAGCAGGGTGAGCAGGCCCCCCACGGAAAGCTCAATAACCATTGGCTCCGCCCTCCCTTACTCGTTGGCCTCGGTCCAGCCATAGACGCCGGGCTCCCACACATTGCCGTCCAGATCGGAGGTCCAATGCTTGCCGTTGTGGCTCACCTTGGCCCCGGCGGCATAGGCGTCATGGGCTCCCAAAGGCTGGGACCACTCCGGCCATTCCTCCGCCGGGTCGCTGGTGATGGACCAGAGGGAGGCGGCGTTGGGCGGCTCCCAGCCGGTCTGGGAGGTGTGGGCCTGCACACAGCGGTAGAGCTTGCCGCCGTACTGCCGGAGCTGGCCCACCGTGTAGTTGACATTGGCCGCCCATTCCACAAAGAGCAGGGATTGCTCAGAGGCGGTCACGGCGTCAATAGTCCCGGCCTCCGCCAGCACCACAAAGGCGATGGCGGCGGCGTCCCGCTGCTGCTGTGCGTAGAGCTGGGCCTCATGCAGCGCTTTGAGGCTGGTGGTCTTTTTCTTAACTGCCATTACTGAAAAGCACCTCCAATGCTGGTGATGTAGCCGCCGGTGTTGCTGGTCCCCCGGCCCACATTGACCTTGAAGTTAAAGGCAAAGCCGTTGGTGGCGGTCTGGTTGGTGAAAACATGGTTGTTGCCGTTCTTTACATCCTGGGTGGCGTCCTCCCAGACGGGCTCCGTGTCGTTGGCGTTGTTGGTCACCAGGACCTCCAGGTCAGCATCCGCCGGGATGGAGCCCAGCACATTGAGCACCATGACCGTGATGGCGTCATCGGCCTCCATGGGCTCCGAAAGGGTGATGGAGGCCTCATAGACGGCCTTGGTAAAGGTCACGGTGTAGGGGGTGCTGTCCGCCTTGGTGTCATTGGCCACCACCTTGATGGTGTGGGCCCCGTTGAGGACTTTCTGCCAGTTGGCGGCGGTGACACACTGGACCGTGTTGCTCTGCCCCAGGGTGGCGGTGTAGGTCCGCTTGAGTACACCGTCCAGGTACTCTTTCACCGTCACCGTGTCATTGTCGGCATCGGTCACGGTGTAGGTCAGGTCAAAGCCGTCCTCCTTGGTCCCCAGATCGGTGCCGGAGGTCGTGGAGCTGGTGATGACCGGGATGGCGTTGTTGTCCACCGTCCGGGTTTCGCTGGTCACATAGGTGCTGGTGGCGTTGTAGCTGTCATAGGAGCGCACACGGTAGGCCACAGTGTTCCACCCGGCGGTGATGGTGTCGGTGTAGGCCAGGGCGGAGCCCTTATAGATTTGTGTCCAGGAGCCGCCGTCCACCTGCCGCTCCAGCTCATAGCCGCTGAGGTTGCCGTCACTGTCAGAGGCGGCGGTCCAGGAGATGGCCAGGTTACTGCCGCCACGGACAACGGCGGGGACGGTCAGACTGCCGGGAGCGCCGGGGGCCCGGTTGTTGGTCACCGTCACCGTGCTGCTGGTTTTCCAGCCGCTCTCAAGTCCGGCGGCGTCATAGGCCTTGACCCGGTAGGTCACGGTGTTGGTGCCAAAGGCCACGGTGTTGGTGGTGCTGGTAGCGGTGCCCTGATAGATTTGGGACCAGGAGCCGCCGTCCACCTGGCGCTCGACAATGTAGCCCTCAAGGTTGCCCTCTGCATCCGTGGAGGTGCCCCAGCTCACGGTGATGGTGCTGCCGCCGTCAATGCTGCTGGGGACGGAGATGCTGGCGGGCGTAGAGGGGGCGGTGTTCTGAAACACAGAGCCGTCATCGCTCACATAGAGGGAGGAGGGGAGAGTGAAAGCGGGGCGGGACCCGTAGGAGCTGCCGCAGTAGTAGTTGCTGATACTGCCATCGGATCTCAGCCTCCAGGCGTTGCTGGTGCCGTTCGTGTGCGGGGAGCGGGTCCATTGAGTGGTGGCGCTCCCGTTGCGGTAGGCAATCCGCAGGGTGGACGCAATGGGCAGGGTGGAGCCCTCCGTGTTGGCATAGGTGTGGGATTGCCCCAGCTCAGTGAGGGACAGGGCAAAGATGGCCCGCTCCAGGGTGCCCACCGTGTTGTTGCCGTTGCCGGGGGTGTAGCGGATTTTGGTCGTGCCGATGAGGGAGCGGATGTCGGCGTCCAGCATGTTTTTGTAGGTGCTGTTAAACCAGCTATCCAGGTCGCTGCTGGCGTAGGCGTTCACATTGCCGCTGTCCCACACCCGGTCATCATAGGTGTCCTTGCGGACCACCAGCGTCCTCCCGGCCCCGTTGAGGCTGCTTTCATAGTCGTGCTTGGCAACATAGAAGTCCACCAGCGTGCCGTTTTCTTTCAGCTTGATAATGCTGCCGGTGGACTTGTTGCCCAGGGTAGTTGTGGCCATTAGATTTCCTCCTTTAGAATGTTTTGCACACGGTCCCGCACCTGCTGGCGCAGGGACCAGGTGTTGCCGTGAGCGGCGTGGGCGTCCCAGGCCTGCCAGCTTTGCAGGATTTTCTCACGGGTCACAAGGCCCGCCGGATAGTCCTGCTCCCACCGGCGGAGCTTGGAGCGCATACGCTTGATACTGCTGTGCCGCAGCTTGCGGATGACCTTGCCCTCCTCGGTCAGATAGGTGTGAAAGCCCAGAAAATCAATCCCGTTGCGGATGGGAAAAATCTGGGTTTTCTCATTGAGCTCCAGCCCCAGGCTGGCCATAAAGGCCCGGATTTCCTTGAGGCAGAATTGCAAATAGTCCTTGTCCGGGTGGATGAGGAAAAAGTCATCCATGTACCTGCCATACCAGCGGATGTGGAGCCGCTCCTTGACGAAGTGGTCAAACTCATCCAGGAACAGCAGGGCAAAAAGCTGGCTGGTCTGGTAGCCCAGCGGCAGGCCGTCCGTGCTGTCTATGTAGGTACACAGCAGGTCAAAAACGATGGGCTCAAGGTCCAGCCTTTTGAGCTTTTCCTTGAGCTTGTCGTGGTCAATGGACGCAAAGAAATGCCGCACATCTGCCTTGAGGACCCAGCCCTCCGCCGTGCGGTATTTGTTCCAGTATTCCGTGAAAAATCCACGCAGCCGGTCCAGGCCGAAGTGGAGCCCTTTGCCTTTCTGGGATGCGTAGTTATCCAGGATAAAACTGTTGGTGATGCGCTCATAGATGAGGTTGTCCACCAATGCGTGCTGGACCACTTTGTCAACAAAGGCCGGGGCCTGCACCAATCTCTTTTTGGGCTCGTAGACATAGAACACACGGAACAGCCCGGGCCGGTAGATTTTGGTTTGCAGGATGTAGACAAGGTTGACGATGTTGGCCAGCAGGTGGACCTCATAGTTGGCGGTGGCGGCCCTGGAGCGCTTGCCCCGTCTGGCCGCCAGGTAGGCTTTGTAGAGCACCGAAAAGGTGCATATCTCAGAGAATTTCAGCACGGGTCTTTGCGCCCCTGTAAACATGCGGGCGGCCCCCTGTCATCCCGGCGGCGGGCCTCCCTCTCCTTGTGCGCCGTGTAGGTGCCGCAGGGACAGGACCAGCAGCACCCCGCCGCCTCGGTGTGCGGTGGGGTGCATCGGCGCAATGTATTTGCCTTGATGTCAAGGCTGGATGTGACCTCCTTTGATGTGATGGATGGCGCTGCTTTCGGCTTTGGGCCTACTCGGTCGGACCTTACCATCAGAGCGGGGCGGGACCCGTTGGAGTTGTTGCAGTTGTTGTTGTTGTTGATATTGCCATTGGAGTTCAGCCTCCAGGCGTTGTTGGTGTTGTTCGTGTTCGGGGAGGTAGAGGTAAATAAACAGGTCACACCCAAATACACGGCCTTGGTGGCCGTTGTATCCGTTTACTGAGGCCGCAGGGCCTCCGCAATTTGCAGGGCCATTTGCCCCATCTTGGCAAGCTCCTGGGCCGCCTTGGCCTCCCGGAGGGCGGCGGCACGGTTGCCGTCTGATTTCCTCCAGTTGAAAGCCTTTTGACGGACCGGGCGCACCAGCTCCGCCCAATAGTGGCATTGGTCGCCGGTGATGTACTTGCGGCCATAGCTGAGGTTGATGAGCTGCTCCATGGTCTGGCACTCGATGAGCACGCCGTCCAGGTCCTTGAGCCGCTCCTCATACTCGGTTTCAAAGTAGCGGCCATTGGCGGCCTCACAGCCCTTGAGGATGCGGACGGCGCAGTCCTGGAGCTCGGCGCACAGGTGGAAAGTCTGGCTTTTGGGAAAGTGAGGCTTTCCGTCATCTTTCACCTTGTCATAGAGGAGCTTTTCCACAAGCTGGTCACCCACCATGATGTAGGCCTTGACCGGCTTGTATTCTGCCTCTTTCTGCTTGACCCGCTGGATGGTGTAGTCCAGCAGATCGGAGGCAAGAGGGATGATGTCATAGCTTGGCATTAAAACTCAATCCTCGCATAGGTTTCATTCCAGACGCCGGTGACCACCACGCCGGTGAGGGTCCCAAAGGTCACCTCAAAGCTGTTGCCGGTGACATTGGTGCCATATTTCAGCTCCAGCACGGAGAGGCGGCTGTCCAGGCCGCTGAGGTCCACACGGATGTCCGGGTGGGCGGTTTCGTCAGTGTTGTGGTCATCCACGGCGTCCGTGATGTCCTGCCGGATGTCCGGGTGGCTGGCCGGGTCCGTGTTGTGTTCGGCAATGGCCTCCTCCAGGTCCTCCGGGCTCACGGTGTCCAGGGACGGGGTGATGGTAAACTCCAGCACAGAGCTGTCCACCACAACAATGTGCATGAGCATGGTGAGCCGCCCGTCCACGCCGGTGGAGATGGCCACCTTTTCCGTGTCCGGGGTGTTGCAGATGGCAATGAGGGTGCCGTCCTCATCAAAGAGGCCCATTTCACGGACAATGAAGTTGCCCACACTGTCATCAATGATGATTTTCACATCCAGCATGTTGGGGACAGAGGCGTTTTGCTCGGCGGACACGATGGGCCCCCGCCACAGCTCCCTCACAAGCTCCGTCTGTTCCGTGCTGGGCAGGTAGTAGCTGCCACCGCCGTCACCGGCGGCGGCCTGGGTGATTTTCAGCTTGGTCCCCGCCAAAATGCAGTTGGTGATGAGGGTGGACCCCGCCGTGGTTATCCTGGTGCCGTACTTTCTTTCCTGGTCAGGCATTTCCGCTTTCCTCCTGTTCGTATGGATAGATTTCAAGGGTTGCACGATACTCCAGAGGCCCGGCTCCGATGACGCCGCCGGTGCTCTCCAGCTCATTGGTCAGCAGGGGCCACAGGTCCATGTGCAGGGAGCGCTCCGTGTAGGCCCCCAGCCGGACGCCGCCGGTAGACTGCAAAAGGGCGGTCATCAAAATGTGGATGTTCTCCGGGCGGACCGTCAGCAGCATGTCAAGGATTTCCCCCGCCAGCCGGTCCGCCTCCGGCAGGACCGTGTAGTCAAGCTGGATGTCCAGGGTGTAGTCCTGGAGAGAAACAGAGTGGCCGTCCGGGCCGCACAGGCCCGCCAGCCAGTTTTTCAGCCAGCGCAGGGTGTAGGGTAATTCCAAATTCCACTTGGCCTTGATGCGGGCCTTGCGGGCCTCCAGGGTGTCCGTGTCCTTTGGAAAGAGCCGCAGCTCTTGCTCCCACACGGCCACGCCGTCCTCATCGGCGTCCTCAAGGAATTGGTTGGCCAGCACCCTGGTGATGGCGTCCCATGCAAGGGAGATTTCCGGCTCATTGGCCCCGTTGATGACTTGAAACTCCAGCACCTCCCGGAGCACCGGGGGCAGGTAGTTCAAAAGGTGTCTATCCATCGGTGACCTCCCCTCTGGCGGGGATGCTGTCCGGGCCCAGGGCCAGGTTGTTCTCCTGCCCGTTGATTTTGGTGCCGCCAATGTCCGTTATCATGTTGGAGCACTCGGAGAGGATGCGGCTTTCAATCTGGGAAATGCGGACGGTCAAAAAATCAGAGCTGGCCCAATCCTGGGACAGCTCCACAAAGTAGGCGTCAATGACGGCCTCCACATAGCTCTTGACGGCATCCCAATCCCACCCGGAGGCATAGGTGAGGTGGAGGGCAATGTCCACCTCCTCCGGCGTCACGCCGGTCACATGGACCACATGGCCGATGGGGGCCAGGCCCAGGCCCTCCCCGGCGTTCTGCTCCGGGTCAATGGCCGTCTGGATTTCCTCCAGCAGGGTGGGCGTGGGGGCCTTGTAGTCAGAGGCCATGATGACCAGCTTGACCGTGCCGCCCACCGTGAGCTTTTTCTCTTTGGCCGCCGTGTAGACTGCCGTGAGCCAGGTGGCCACGGAGCCGCTCACCGTGGAGATGGTACTGGTGTACCAGCTTTCCACGGCCTCATCCGGGATGAGGCTGGCCGGGGAAATGTCGCCATTCCAGACGGGGTGGATTTTGAGGTCCCCCACGCCGGGCATGGCCAGCACTTTCTCCCGATAGTCGGCTTGGTTGCCGCCAAAGGCTTGGGACTGGAAACTGTCCAGCACCCGCTGGCGGAAAGCCTCCGTTTCCTCCTCATCATCGCCGGGGATGAGCAGCTCCACCAGCTCCGCATGGGTGAGCCCCTGCACATACTCCACCGGGATGAGGGTGCCGCCGTAGTTGTTGGCCGCCGCTCCTGGGGTTTCACAGGTGACCTGGTGGCTGAGGCCGGTTTCCGTGTCCTCCTCCGGGTCCATGCGGGCGGTGACCACAAAGTTGAGGTCCTCGCAGGAGAAACGGGTCCCCACCGGGACCTCAATGTTAAACTCCGCCCGATAGACGGCGGGGCTGGCCGGGTAGGGGTCCATGTTGCGGTCATGGGCCCGCTTGATGAGGTACTCACGGGGGGCCGTGATGATGTAGGTGGCCTGGAGCACAAAGTCCGCCGCAATGTAGAGCTGGGCCAGCTCTGCCATGGACGGGGCCACGCCGTTCATCACCATGGAGCCCTCCCGCTTGTCCACCGGGGAGGCCACCCTGGACAGGGCGCTGGCCAGCAGCGCCTCATAGGTCCTGCTTTCAAACATTCAGATGTCAACCTCCTTTTGGGCGCTTACATCGCCATAAATGGTGTGGACGGTAAACCGGGCCGTGACCCAATTTCTGCCCATTTCAAATTCCCAGCCGTCCAGGGAGGTGATGCGGTCATCCTGGAGCAGGGCCTCCGTGATGCGCCGCTTTATCTCGCTCATGGCGTAGTCTTTGGGCTTGCCTATCAGATCGGACAGCTCGGAGCCGTAGTTGCGGGAATAAATGGGGAAAGCGTAGCGCTCCACATTCAGAATGAGGTAAACGGCCTGGAGGACGGCATCCCGCTCATCCGTCATGCCTCTCACCCGGTTGCGGTCAATGTCCAGCTTGTGGGTGTAGCTGGGCTGGGTTTCCACCGCAAAGGTGATGAGGTCCAGGTCATCCCCCGTGGTCGGTAAAGTTGCCATTAGGTCCTCGCCTCCCATCTGCCCAGGACAATGTACTGCTGCCCGCCGTCACACCGCAGGAGGATGACCTTTTCCCCCATCTGGAGGGCGTTGTGGACTTTCCACTTTTTCCGGCCCTGGTAGCGGTGCTTGTGGGGCGCAAAAGAGGCATCCCCGGCTCCGCCGCTGGTTTCCTCGGTTTCGTGAAACTCCGGCATGGTGGTCATCTCCACGGTGTAGTCCCTCACGGCGTCCGTGAGGATGAGCTGGGCCTCGGTCAATATTTTCTTTTGGTCAACGGTGATTTCAAGCGGAGAGGTGGAGGTCACATAGCCATAGCCCCCGCTCATGGGAGCGCCTGCCTGGACGGCCTCCACGGCGGCCCGCTTGACCAGCCGCACCAGTTCATTGATGTCAAGTGACAAATGTACCACCTCGCATTTTGAGCTCCATGAGGTGCTGCTCATTGTTGAAAGTGTGTTTGACCTGCTCCACCATGAGGTAGTTTGACACATTGATGTCACCCAGCCCCAGCATGACCACCAGCAGGGTCCCGGCCCTCACCCGGATGTCCCCCAGCACATCTTGGAGCTTGAGGGTCCGGGTTTTGGTGTTATAGAGGCTGAGGAGGGCATCCGCCATGGCCTTGGCATTGGTGGTGCTGTCCAGCTTTTCGTAGTATTGCAGGACGCCCCATTGGTTGATGTTGGAGCTGTCCTGGGCCACGAAAATCTCCCGCTTACCGGTGTCCTTGTTCTCATAGGAGAGCTTGATTTTGTCATAGGTCTGGGATGCGATGGAGCTTTTATAGTCAAAGTCCCCAGCCGTGTCCTCATCAATCAAAAGCCCCAATTTCATGCTGCCGATGTTCTTGAGGGTCAGCTTGCCCACATCGTCATAGAGCACATACATCTGGGAGGTGGCCTTGAGGGTTTCGTCCAAAGCCGTCTGGATGATGTCAAAGAGGGTCTGGTTGTCCTCCACCCGGCTCCCGATGGTGTAGCCGGTGTCCTCCAGGTCCCCCACATTGAGCTGGAAGTCCTCCGCAATCATGCGTATCACATCGGCGGCGGTCTTGTTGGTGTAGACATAGGTGTCCTTGTTTTTGAGGTAGTAGAGCTGGTCATATACGGTGATTTGGATGATGTCATCCGTGCTGCCCTTGCGGGATTTTTCAAAGACAAAGCCGTAAAAGACGGGGGTGCCGTCCACGGAAAAACGGCACGGGTCGCCCTCTTGAAAGCTCAAGCCGGGTGTCTTGACCACCTCGGCAATGAGCTTTCCCGGCTGTCCTTGGCGTTCCCACTCAATGCTCACATTCTCCACCACGGGGGGCAGCATGATGGTCCCCTGGTGTTGTATCAGCAGCTCATAGGTCATGGGATGGTGAGCACCTGCCCCACATAGATGAGGTTGGGATTGCTGATTTTATCCGTGTTTGCGTTGAAAATCTTGTTGTAGTCGGCCCCGTTGCCGTAATACTTGGCGGCGATGGCCCACAGGCTGTCACCGGCCTTGACCGTGTAGGTCTTGGCCGTGGGGGCCGTGCTGGCGTCCCGCTCCTTTTCCACCGTCACGGTGGGCGTGGTGCTCTCTGCCTTGGGCTCCTCCACGGTCACGGTCTTTGTGCCGTAGTCCCGCCATTGCTTGAGGTTGACATCCACGGCCACATCCAGGCCCTTTTTGCCGTCCTCGGTGATGTTGTAGTCCTCCACGCTCACCTTGATGTTGGTGTCAAAGAGCATCCCCCCGGAGGGGGACATCCGCACCAGCATGAATTGGGTGGTTTCCTTGTTGGCTTTCATCTGCTCCAGCAGTCCCAGGTAGTAGTCCGGGGACCGGGAGCCGGTGAGCATGGGCAGGTCAAAGGGGACGGTGAGCTCCGTGAGGCCGGGGGCCCGCAGGAAATTGACCTCTCCCTCATTCAAGAGGACCAGGGTTTTGTTTTTCCCCTTGATTTTCACCTGGAGCTTTTCTGGGGTGGGCCAAAGGGCCCCGCCCAGATAGCAGGTGTAACTCATCTTGTCACCCTCCTTTTTTCCATTGGAAAAAACTCCGTGTTTCCGGCATGGGGCAGGGTCTACGCATGGACGCCCTCCGCCGCCGTCAGCAGGGCCTCTGTAAAGCCGTCTGTGAGGGTGGAGATAACGCCGTCCAGATCGGCACCGCCCTCAATGCGGTTGGTCATGCCGGTCATGTCAATGCGGACCTCCGCCGTGGTGAAACGGTTGATGGCGTCCCGCTCCGCAATGTCCCGCAAATACTCCAGCTCCTCCGTGGAGGGCTGAGGGCATCGGCGGCGGCCCCGGTGTTGGCGGCGGTCTGCCCGGTGTTGCCCAAAAGGTCATCCATGGCAAAGTCACCATATCCGCCGGTGCCCAGGCCGCCCGCTCCGTAGTCCGTAGCAGCGCCCAGGTCCATGTCAAACAGGCCGCCCACGGCGTCAGAGATGCCGCTGGCCACGCCGTCACCCCAGTTGGCTCCAGCGTTGAAAGCATCCCCCACCCAGCCGTCCTGCCAGGTGTCAAAGGTGCTCATGCCCTCGTTGAAAGCATCCCCTACACTCACAAAGTCCTGGATGTTGCCAGAGGCCTCCGCCGCCTTGGCGGCGTAGTCGCTGGCCGCATTGGTGATGCCGGAATAGTCAAACTCCACAAAGGGCAACTTGTTCAGCGCCTCACAGATACCGGCCACCACGGTGAGCGCCGTGGAGAGCAGGTTGTAAAACCAGGCCTGCACGCCGGAGATGACATTGCTGAACGCAATGCCGATGTTTTGAGCACAGGCCCCCAGGGCGTTCCAGATGCCCAGGGCAATGTTGGCGATGGTCAAGCCCAGGTTGACAAAGAATTGCAACACCACATTGATGCCGCCGCAGATGACGCCAAAACCGCTGTTGGCGATGCCGGTAAACTTGGCGATAGCCGAACAGGCGGCGTAGATGGCCGCCACAAGGGCGATGACCAGCACCACAATCCAGGTGATGGGACAGGCCAGCAGGGCCGCATTGAGCCCGTACTGAGCCGCAGTCTGGGCAAAGGTGGCCCCGGTGCTCATCATCAACGCCGCCGCTTTCACGCCCTCGGCCAGCGCCATGGCGGCGTTGATGCCATTGGTGATGAGGGCCACGGCATTGTAGGCGATAAAGGCGGCCACCAGGCCGTAGACAATGGGGCTTATCCAGCTCCAGTTGTCCACTACAAAGGCGGCCCCGTTGATGAGGAGGTCCAGCACGCCGGTGGCCACCGTGGCCAGCATGGCCAGCCCGTTGATGGCCCCGTTGATGACCGTGTTAAACTGAGCGCTGTTTGCCACCTGGTTGAGCCGTGTGAGCACAGGGTCAAAGGCCGCCAGGGCCGTGTTTTGCATCTTGGTGGCAATCTGGGCCCAGGTCATGGGCATACTCTCAAACTTGGCATTGATTTCATCCGCAGAGGCAAACATGGCGTTTTTGACCACCTCAGCGGTGATGAGGCCCTGCTCCGCATATTGCTTGATGGAGCCCTCCGCAATGCCCATGTAGTTCTCAATGGCACGGGCAATGCCGGGGGCGTTCTCCAGGATGGAGTTGAGTTCCTCGCCCCGGAGGGCACCGGCGGCCATGGCCTGGGTGAGCTGGAGCATGGCGGCGGCCTGGCCCTCCGCCGTAGCGCCGCCAATGACAAAGCTCTTATTGATGAGCTCCATAAAGCCGATGAGCTCATCATTGTTGCTAAAGGCCCGCCCGGCATTGGAGCCCATGCTGGCGATGGCGGAGGCGGTGTCCAGGTAGGCGGACCGAGACCTCTGGGCAGAGGCCATGATTTTCTGCTCCAGGGCCTCCACAGAGCCCCCGTCATCCACAAGGAAATTGAGACGGGCCGTGGTGCTGGTCAGCTTGTCAGACAGCCCCAGGAGCGCTTTTATACCGGCTCCGGCGGCCAATGTGGCCACAATGCCTTTGACCTTGCCCAGCAGGCCGCCCGCAGCATTGGTGCCGTTGCGGAGGCCCTTGTTGAGGATTTCCTCCTGCTCTGCCGCCCGGCGGTAGCCCTCCGCCATTTCATCCACTTCACGGTTGGCCTGCACCAGCGCCGCTCTGGCCGCCTGGATTTGCGCCGTGTCCACAGCACGCCCGGAGGCCCGCTGGACCTGCTCAAAGGCATTGAGGGTGGTGTTGAGCGCCGTGTTGATTTTTCTGAGCACGCCGCTGATACCGTCATTGAGGACCATCTGAGATCTGATTGTTGCCACGGGTTCACCCCCTCTTTTAAGAATTAGGCCCCCGCTGCATGGCGGGGGCCCCTGTTACTTCCGTTTGGCTCTGCCTTTTCTCATCTTGCTTTTCAGCTCGGCCTCCCGTTTCTTTTCATCCTCGCCTCTCACTTGGATGGAGGCGATGACAAAAGCCTTTTCCTTGACGGGCAGGTCTAAAAACTTGGACGGCTCCCAGCCAAACTTTTGCAGGCAGAAATGGGCAAAGTTGGCCTCCGGGTCACCGTCCAGGATTAGTTTTTTGCCTCGGCCACCATGTCATCATCGGTCTTGAAACCGTTGACCTGGAAAACCTCCGTGACATAATCATCAAACTCACCGCCAATGAGCAGCTTGCCAATCAGCTCCTCCGGCTTGGCCACGCCCCAATCATTCTGGAGTGCGGCGTTGTTGAGGTCCGGGAACACGGTGCAGCGGGCCGCCACCTTTGCCTGGAAAGTGTAGGTGTCAAGCTGCTGGGTGTACTGGCCTTTCTTGCCGGGCACGGGGACCTGGCGGATGCAGGCGGAGCGGATGCGGGCATACTCATCGGCGGAGATGCAGCAGATTTCCCACTCCATGGGCTTGCCGTCCTCCCCCTTGATACGGGGGGAGGCGGCAAACTTGTGGTTTTCAATCTGCTCGACATTGGCACGCATGAAAGCGGACAGGTTACTCATGGATTTTTCCTCCTTGTGTGTTATGTGACCTTACATGTAGGTCGGGTTGGTGTACTGTTCGGGCCGGGTGAAGCTGTCACAGTAGCCCTCAATGGACTGCTCAACAAAGTCACCCTCCGCATTGAACATGGACAGCAGCACATCACCGTCCAGGATGCAGTTGTTGTAGATTTTGGTGCTCCGGCCCACGGTAGTGGCGGGGTCATCGTTGGAGGTCTGGATGTCAAAGGTGGGCATCACGCCGGTCTTGATGAAGTCCTCCACCACCTTGTCAAAAATCTCCGTGCATTTGTAGATGGTCATGGAGAAAGACAGGGCAACGGTCTGGGCCTTGTGGCCCACCACAACACCGCCCAGCTTGTAAACCTCAGCGGTGTTGACGGATGCCGTGCCCTCAAACTCCTTGGCCATAAGCATGGAGTAGCGGGTCCCGTCAATGGTGACAAAGCACTCCGCAAAATTGGCGCTTACAGCGTCCTGGGTGTTCATGGTCGGCTTGGACATTTTCCTTTCCCTCCCTTACTGAATAATCACGCTCATGTAGAGCTGGGCCATGGCGTTGACCACATTGAGGCCGTTGACGATGCAGAGGACGGCTTTCTTGCTGTCACCCTGCTCACAGGTCACAATTTCCGGGTCAAAGTTCTCCACGGCCCGGATGTCATCAAGCTGCTGGATGAGCTTGGTGATGTCCCCCCACAGGGAGGAGCGGCCAGAGGCGTCATTGGGTACGGTGCCCAGGTACTTTTGACCGAACAGCACCGCCACATCATTGGCAATCTGGTCGCACACCCGGATGGTCTGGTTGCTCTGGAAAATCTCCCCCTTGGTGTCGGACAGGGTGAGCAGGGTGTTGATGTCCTCCAGCACCCGCACATCACCGTTGACATTGTGGAAGATAAACTTGCCCGCCTTGAGGGCCGCCTCCAGTTCCGCCTGGGTGTAGTCGGTGTTGATGGTCAGCTCACCATCATACTTGAAGTTGGTGAGGGACTTGTTGACCGCACAGCCCGCCTCAGCACCGGCCACCCAATACACCAGGGAGTGGGTGGGCACATTGGCAATGGTGGGGTGGGTCACGGTGTTCCACACGCCGATGATGCCCTCATAGTCCGCCGTGCTGGGCTGCCAGGCCACAAGCTGGAATTTACTGCCCACCTCATCACGGACCCGGCTGCAAAACTGCTGATAGAGCCGGACGGTGGTGGCGTCCGATGCCGGGCAACACAGGGCGTTGTAGGCATAGGGCTCAATCTTGTCCAAAAAGGCCTGGTGGGCCTCGCCGGTGATGGTGGTGGCGTCCGCCCCGTTGGTCAGAGGCATCCCGGCGGAGGCCTCCAGGGTGGCGGTCGTTTTGAAGTCCACCCAATCATTGCTCACCAGCTCGTCAGCATCGGCCACGGTCTGGGTGTCGGCGGCCACGCCGTCCACATAGGTGGTCACATCCCAGAGGTCCTCATCATCCACATTGGCGGCCACCACAATGGTGATGTCGTTGCCTCTCACGCCGCCATACTTGGCCGTGGCCAGGGTGTTGGAGGCCTTGGTGGCCCCGGAGCCCAGGCGGTAGCAGTAGACGGTGGTGGCGTGGGTGAAAATCTCCCGCAGAGGGAGCATCTTGGGGTGGTCGTAGGCGTAGCCGAAAATGACCTTGCTGTTTTTCTGAAACTCCCCGGAGGTGACGGGGAAAACCTCACCCTCCGGGCCCCAGCTCAGCTCAAAAGGCGCTGCCGCATAGCCTCTGTCAGAGAGGGTAGCGGACGCCCTGGGCACACTGGAGAAATTGACATAGTAACCGGGCAGGACCTTGTTTTGGGTCTGCCAGGTGCCGCCTCCCAGCGCCATATCACTTCACCTTTCCTTTCATGTACTTCTCAATCAGCCCGTCCACCTCATTCAAGGTGTAGGCCTTGCCGTCCTCCAGCAGGGCCATGATGATGTCCCGCCGGTTGGCGTATCTCTTGGAGGCCACAAGCTGCTCCTTTTTGTAGGTAGCGGCCCCGGTGGCCTTTTCGCTGTTCGTGGTCTTGGCTTGCGCCATGTTTATCCCTCCATTTCAATATCAAGGGTTTCCATGAGGACCGGCTCCTGGGGGATGTAGGCGTGGTGGTCATAGCTCACCAGCACATGCAGGACGCCCTCCTCAATGGTCCATTCGCAGTTGGTGCAATGGATGAGGTCCCCCTCCGGGGTGGTGATGTCCCGCAGGAGCATGGTGAGCTGATCTGCCACCTCGCAGCACTCCGCCACCCCCACCTTGGGGTAGTAGATGACATCCAGGGTAGGGGTGCGGAGAAACCGCTCTCCCACCTGTTTGCTCTGCCCGGCGGAGGGCATGACCACATTGAGGTCCCCAGGGTTGAGGCCCTGCTTGACATTCCCGCCGTGTACCTGCACAGCAGGAAAAGCGGCGTGCAGCGCAAGGCTCACGCCGTCATAGATGCTCTTAAAACTGATTTCAGACATTGAAAGCCTCCCGCAGCAGCGCCTCCAGCTTTTTCTCAATGACGGCGGGGGCCACCCGCTCAAGGTCCTTTTCAGACAGGGTGAGGAAATACTGCCCGGCCACCCAGCCGCCTCCGCCACAGGTGCGGTGTCCAAACTCCACATAGCTGGCGTAGTGGACGGGGTTGATGACCTCGATGTAAAAGGTCCGCCCCCTCTTGAAAACCGGCAGAGCGTTGGCGTAGGCGGCGGGGTCTACTTTCCCGCCGCCCGCCGCCTCCTGCTCGGTCCGGGCGGTCCAGCCCCGGCGCAGGGTGCCGCCCTTTTTTCCGCTGCTCCGGGGGTATTGCCCCACCGGGGTGCGGGGGATGACCAGGGCCAGCAGCCGGGCGGCCAGCTCTTTGGACACATCCTCACAGAATTTGTCCAGGTCCATGTCCTGGAGCTTTTGCAGGTTATCCCGTAGCTTTTGGAGCTGCTTGTAATCGACATCGCCCCACCGCATTAGGCCCACTCCTTGAACAGCTCCAGGGGGACCTCCTGGTGGCAGGTGTAAACGGCAGGCTTGCCACTCCGCTCATAGTCACGGGTGACGCCGTTCTGGGTCACCGTGATTTTAGAGCCCTCCGGGATGTCCACGGACGGGTCAATGTAGAGCGTCACCGTCTGGGCCACCAGGGCCGCCTCCTCGGTGGGCTCGGTGCTCCTGACGGTCTGGTGGGAGATGCGGCAGGGCAGGCCGGAGGCCGTCACTTTCTCCACCGGCTCCGTGCGGCCATTGGCAGGGTTGAGCACACCCTGCCGCACGGTGATGGTTGCCAGGCCGGTCCAGAGGCTCTGGATGGCCTTTTTGTAGGCGGCGGGGACTACCATCTCAGCCTCCGAAAAGCCGCCATGGTGCTCTCTGCCGGGTGCATGAGCTGGGCCAGCATGGCGTCAAAGCGGCTTTCCGCATTGCTTGCACCATCGCTGGCCCCGGCAAAGGTCACGGAGATGTCCCCCTCCGTGATGCTCTTGGCGGGGGCGTTGAAGTCAAAGCCCTCCAGCCCGTCAAGCCCTCCGGCGGCTTTTTTATCAAACAGGAAATGACCGGCCACCATGTCCACAAGGGTGTAAAAAAGAGGAGGCGGGAGCTTTCGGTGGTTGATGTTCGCCAAAAGCTCCGCCTCACACTTGCGGATGGTGTATTTAAGGCCGGTTTCGTCAGCGTCCGTGACAGTGTAGCCCAGCATGGCCAGCCGGTCCACCACGGCCTCATACACGCCCTCCATGTCCTTAGCCTCTGGAGAGGATGCGGGCAATGGGGATGGCCTTGTGGGCGATGTAGGAGCGGTCGTTTTCCTCCTCCTCGGTTTCCCCGGAGTGTACCAGGCACCAGTTGGCACCGTTGGCCAGCTCTGCGTCCGTGGGGGAGAGGCTGGACGGACTGGTCTTTTCGTAGGAAATGCCAAAGGGGCTGAACACCTTGCGCTGGCGGGTGTAGAGGGTGTCCACGCCGCCGTCCGTCTTGGGGTCACGGGCCATTTCATAGGGGACCTTGGCACCGATGTCCTCAAAGCTGATAGCGCCCTCGCCCAGCACATAGGTGGTGTAGCGGGTGCCGGGGACCACATAGCTGTCCGCCGCAGGGGTGCCCTCCCCAAAGTAGGGGGTGACCTCCGCCTGGTCGATCTGGCCGGAGGTAACGCCGGAGGCCTTAACCCGGAGAGCCCCCTCGTCAGTGGAGGCGGCGGGGAAATAACCGTCCTCCGCAGGCATCCCGTCATCCACCACCACAATCTTGCCATTCCAGGTGTAGAGGGTGAGGTCACGGGTCACACCGTCCTTGTCGGTGTACTTGAGAGCGGTGAGCAGGTTGAGGTTTTCCAGGTTGGTGGCCACAACGGAGTGCATGAACACAAGAGAAAATTTCTTCTTGCGGTCACCGCAGGCCTGGGCGGTGGCGCTGTTCATGGTGGTGGCCTCCATGTTGCCCGCCACCTCGTAGGTGTGCTTGGCCACAAACTCAGCGCTCTTGCCGCCGGTCATGGAGAAAATGCCCTTGAGAATGGCCAGGAGGGTGTCCTGGTCCACGTCCTGCCAAAACTCCGCCACCTGCTGGGCTACGTTGTCCATCCAGTCAATGCCGCCGGTGATGTCAAAGGAAAAGTCCTTTTCCGTCCACGCCTTGGCACGGCCAATGACCACCACGCCCTGCTCAAAGGTCTTGGTGCTGGTGGCCTCAATATCGGTCTGGCCGTCATAGTTCACGGCATCACCGTCCAACAGGCCACGCATGGCAATCCGGGCATAGCCGGTGCCGTTCTGGGAGGAGAACACCTCCCGGATGTCGGGGTTGCTGCCCAGGGCCCTGGACTTCCGCATCTCATTGAGGCGGGTCCGGGGGATGCGGTCCACCGCATACTTGAAAGCCTGGGGGTTAAAACTCTTAGTGTCAAACTTTGCGTTAGGCATAAATCAATACTTCCTTTCTGAAAAATTACTCTGTTTTCTTGCGCTTGCGCCCTTGAGTGCTCGTCTTGGGCTCCTGGGGCTCCTCAGAGGCCTCCTGGGGCTCCGGGGTGTCCGTTTCCTCCGCCCCGTCAATAGGGAGCTCAGATGGCTCCTGGGCGGGCGTGGAGGCGGCGATGCGGGCCATGACCTCCTGGGTGACGGCCTCCGCCAGCTCATCCATGCTGGGGACATTCTCCGCCATGTACTGCACTACACCCTCCTGGGTGCGGGGCAGAGCGGCGGCAGGTCTGCCGGTCAGTTTGGCCGCCAGATTTCTCAGGGCGTCCTCAAATGACACGGCACGGGTGGGGGTTGTGATGTTTCTCATGCTTGCACCTCTCATTCCAGCTTTGCGTCCGGGTTTTGGGCCAGATACTCCGCCAGCTCGGAATAGGACATCTCAGAGGGCTTTTTCCCATCGCCGGGCTTGCGCCGGTCAGGGTCACCAGGTTTCCAGCCGGAGTATCTGGCCCCGGTTTCCCCAAAGAGAAAGTCCGTGGCGGCGTCCTTTTTCAAGGCCTCCACCTTGGCGGCCAGGGTGATGCTTTCATCCCCCACCTTGGCTACCACCTTGCCGTCCACCACCTTGGCGTCCTTGAGATAGTCAGCCAAAACAGCCTTGACGGCCACGGTACTCTTGGCTCCGGCGGCGGTGAGTTCAGCGTCCACAACAGCAGCCAGCCGAACAGCAGCCAGCTCTTTCTCATAGTTGGCCCGGTCCGTCTTGTTCTGCTGCTCCAGTTCGCCAATTTTACGGGTCAGCTCCTCATTGCTGCCCGCCGCCGTTTTCAGCTCCTCAAGCTGCTTGGCGTGGCCCTTGGCGGCCTCCTCAAGCTGGCTTACCTGAGTTTCCAACTCCTTGACACGGGTGTTTTTGGCGTTGAAGTCCACACGGGAAACAAAGTCCTTGCCAATCGCCTGGCAGACGGCGGCGTCCATCTCCTCCGTGTAGGCATCGCCAATGATTTCCTTGAGCCATAAAAGTTTCATGTGTGTTTACCTCCTGTTTTCTGCTTTCCTTGTGTCCGGCCAGTCCCGGTATAGCAGCGCCCCTGTTGGTTTCCGCCGGGGCTTGGCGGTATTGTGGTATGAAAAAAGCACCGTGCTTTTCAGCACGATGCTTTCATCAACAGGTCAATAAAGGATGTCCGGGTCCACGTCCAGCTCATCCAAGTTGGTCCAAACGGCGGGGATGGCATCCTTGCCCCCCTCCAGAGCCGTGAGAAAATCCTCTTTGGTATAGCCGTCAGGTGGCCCGTAGGTGCTCCCATCGGCATCCAAGTACACCAGGCCAGGGCCCGGCTCCTCTCCCACAAAACGGCCTCCGTGGGCTCGTTCATAGGCGGTAGCGGCCTCTTGGACCTTTGGGTCTGCTATTAGGTCAGAATACTTAATCATGGCGTGGTCACCCCTTTCAAAAGTTTCTCAAACTCCGCCAGAGCAGAGGGAAAATACTTCTGCATCAAAGCGTAGCGGTCAGCATCGAATTGAGCGGCGAACATGTGAGCAAAGGCCTCTTTCTCCAGCATCCCCGGATAGGTCCAATACCGTGCGTTCCAATGGCCGTATGTGCCAGCGCACTTATTGCGGGACATCCCGCCGAACAGATCAGAAACAGCGTTGTGTAAAGCTCCCTTGAGTTCTTGGGATATGGCCGTATAGGCGTCCGTTTTCCTTTTCGTGGCCAGCGCTTTCATGGTGGTCTTGAGATAGGCGTCAAAGTCAGCCCGCAGAGCGTTCCCGAAGTCCGGCGTCTGCATAGAGGTGTAACCGCTCCCAGCGCAGGACATAAAATCAATATAATGGCCATGTTCGTGGAAAAAGGTTGTTGCCGGACCTCTGGGGTCTGTCATGTCATTGGAAAAGTTCATCTTGACCTTTTGCGTGCGGCTGTCAAAATGCGGCGTGCCGGAAAAAGCCCCATCCGCCACGGAGCCGGGCTGGACGTAGCGCTCAAAGACGGCCTGGGCCGTCTGGTTGCCGGATGTATAATGCTGCTCCAAGGCGTCCGTGTAGCCGCTGGGGGCCGTGGGCAAGCCCTGTGTCACACGTTGAAAATAAGTGGATGCCTTTGTGGTCATTGTACCACCGACGGGAGCCGCTTGCAAACCTGGGGTTGGCCCCTGCACAAAGCTCTGCCTCCACTGGTCAAAGGTGGTGTTAGCCGGGACCTTTTTGGTGGTGCCGTCCGGGTTGCGGGTCCAGCGCTCTCCCAAGGCCGCCATGTCCGCAAAGTAGGGGGCGGTGCAACAGCGGCACCAGGGATGAAACGGCGGAGCCGTGAGCCCCACCTGGTAGTCCGACATTTTGAACACCTTGCCATCCAGCTCCGAACATAGGCCGCAGGTGTCCCGGTCAAAGGAGGCCACAATCACATACTGCTCCGCGCCCAAGGCATTGAAACAGTCTTTTTGAGCGGCGCTGGAGAAATAGGCGCTTTCCGTCATCACCAGACGGCCCGCTTTAGATCGGGACACCTCAAACTGCTTGGAGATGGCGGAAATGGCCCGGTCAGGAGCCTCCCCCCGTATAATCATCTGAGTGAGCTGGGTGTTGACGGTGTTGACAAGGCTCTGCTTGTTGGTCCAGCACCTATCCCGGAATGTCTGGCCGTCCATGGTCCAGGGCCGGGAGAGGACCTTTGTGATGGTGCTCTCATTGACGGCCTGCATGGTCCAGCCCACGCCCAAGCCCTTTTGGACCTCATAGGCCGTGTGGTAAAAACTCCCGGCGTAGGATTGCCGGGCCGCCCGGTCTATATAGTCCAGTTGGTTGGAATAAAGGAGCTCTGCCTGCTGCTGGAGCTGGATTTTGAGGGCGTCCAGCCGGGAAATGTGGACCCTGGCGCTGGCGTTCTCCAGCTCTTTCATCCAGGCCCCGGTGAGGGCGTTTTCCTCACCGTGCTTGATATACTCCTCCACAGTCCAGCGAAACTCCGCCAGCTCATCACTGTTGAGCAGGCGCTTGGCGTCCGCCAGGGTGATGTCATTGTTGGCGGCAAAGCGTCTGTACCATGTGGACATCTGCCGCTCAATCTCTGCTTGGGCGGCCCGAAATTGGGCATCCAGATTTTCCACATAGGAATAAGACTGGTCCAGCAGGGCGTCCTCCATGTTTTTCATGCGACGGGCCCAATAATCAGCATTGCGCTGGAGATTATTCCTCGCCATCGCCGTCACCGCCATCCTCGCCGGTCACAGGATTGCCGCCCCCGTTCTGCCGGTTGGCTATAAAAGCGGCCTGGTAGGGGTCGGCCAAGGCCTCCTCCTTTTCGTCCTTGATGCGCTGGAGCTCCTGCTCCGGGTCGCTCACCCAGGGGTGCATCTTCACAATGGTTTCATCGGAGAGGATGCCCACGGAGTTCTTGCAGTTGTTGATGGCCTCCGTTTCATTGATGAGCACGTCCCGGTCAAAAATGACCTTAACCTCCTCGCCCTCAAAGCTCCTCTGGCCGGTATTGGCAAAGTGCTTGTTGACAAACCAAAGCAGCTCCTCCATGGAGGCTTGAAACTCCATCTCAATCCCATTGGCGTCCAGGTCAATGTCAGAGTACATGCTCTGTATATTCATCTGGTTGGGGTTGCCGCTCATGCGGTCATCCTTGGCGTCATAGCCTCTGGCGTTCTCAATGATGGCGTCCTTGAGCAGGGAGAGCAGGACCTTGTAGTTTTCGGCGTTGACCTCAATCTGGAGGGTGTCCACGCCGCCCTCAGAGCCCTCATAGGAGCGGACCTTGATGATGCCGTAGGTGGCCAGGTTGGCCCGGAGCCGCCCCAGGTCCTCCCCGTCATAGTTCTTGATGACCAGGATGGTGGAGTGGATGTCCTCCTCCATCTGGTTGGCAAAGTTGGAGATGATGTTGTTGTAGGCGTCTTGCAGGCATTTCACCCTGGACAGGAGGGGGATTTCATGGTGGGAGCTCTTAAAGCACACCAGGGGGATGCGCTCCCAATTATAGCTGGTTTCCTTGCCTGTCTGGGGGTCCGTGGTGGTGATGTAGGGCCCGGACCGGGCAAAATCGTCCGGCTCAAGGGTCCCGTCATCCCGGCGGACAAAGCAGTCCACGCCGCCGCCGTGCATGACCTCCACCTTGACCACATCCTTGGTCTGTTCGGTTTCATCGTACTCCAGCACCACATAGACATGGACGGCGGCATCCAGGATGGTGTGGTCAGCATCCGCCCAAAAAGGCAGGACCTCATCCGCCGGAAAACGCTGGAAAGCCAGCTCCCCGTTTTGGTCATAGTAGGGAAACACCCAGCTCTTGCCGCCAATCCAGGCCCCCTCACCAATGTTGTGCATGGTCCGCTGAAAGCGGGACCCAAATACAGTGGAGAGGGCCGCAGCATAGGCCTTGTTTTCCGTGTCAAAGGAAAAAGGCCGCCCAAAGGAATAGTTGGTTTTCTGGTCCACCATCTTGGCATAGATGTTGTTGACCAGCCGGTTGTTGGGCAGGTGGTCCAGCACCTTGACCTTTCCGTCATCGTCCAGGGCAATGCGCTTGCGGCGGAGCACATCCTGGGCCCCGTCATAGTAGGCCTCACCCGCAAGCTGCCGCTTGCGCTCTTTGGAGCCCAGCCAGGCCGTGATTTCAAGCTCCAAAAAGCGCTTGTCCGTCATGCCCCGGCGGAAATTTGTGGCCGCCCTGGCCACGCAATCATCCCGCAAATTAAGCACCACCACCGTGCATCACCTCCTTTGCTTGCAGATCGGATGGGGGGGGATTAAATCCAATGGGCCGGGCCTTGCTTTTCTCCAGGGTGAGGGTCTGCCCAGGGAGCTCCACCTCAATCCGCAAAGTGCGGTATGGCAGGCGCTCCGCCCATTGTTCGATTTTATTCAACACATACTGCTGCTCAAACATGGCACACCTCAAAAGCTGAAAAGTTGCGGCCCAAAAATCTTGTGGACAAAATAGCGCACATCATCCATGGCGTGGTCATTCTCCTTGATGGGCCGGTCCATGGGGGCCTTTTCGTCCCAGCGGTAGAGCCCAAACTCCCGGATGCAGTCCGTGCAGCCGGAGCAGATGAAGATGTCCCCGCTTTGGAGCCGGGTGGCCACATCCCGGATGCCGTCCAGGACGGCGTTGGAGGCCTTTTCCACATAAAAGCGGCCATGCCGCCGGATGGCCTCAATAAAGCTGGCCGCTGAGGGGTCCACGATGACCGCCCGGATGGGCAGGTCACCGGCCAGGCGCTCCAGCTCAAAATAGTGCTCCTCATCGGTGCGCTGGCGGCCCTCTTTGCGGCTGTCAAAGTAATACTCCCGCATACGATACCATTTCCCGGAGGCCCGGCCCCAGAGCCCCATGCTGGTGGGGTTTACGGTGCCATAGTCCACGGAGATGTAGTAGCGGTCATAGGGCCGGGGCACATCCGGCACCACATGAAAATCCTTGTTGAACATGGTGTAAATCAGCCCCTCCGCCACCACCCAGAGGCCCCGGATAAAGCGGTCATAAAACACGCCGGAGTATAGGCTCTCATACCTGGCCTTGACGGCGGCGGAGAGGCTGAGGTTGTCATCCATGGTGAAATGGAGGTGCAGCATGTTCCGCTTGCCTGCCTCCAGCACCCAGGTGAGATAAAACCAATGGCTGGGCCCCTCCGGGTTGCAGTTAAACCAGAGCTTGGAGCCCTCCACGCTGCACCGAGCACAGGCCTGCTCCACGAAAGAGCGGGGCATGAGGGCCACCTCATCCAGCAGGACGCCCGCCAGGGTGATGCCCTGGATGAGGGAGGCGCTGCTTTCATCCCGTCCGCCGAACAGGTAAAAGTTGTTGCTCCGTCCGGCGGCGCTCACCACAATCTTGTTTTCCGTGCGGTGCTCTTTGAACGAAAACACCCCGGCCAGCCATGTGGGCAGGTTGGAGGTCACATTGCGCCGCAGGCTCTCAATAGTCTTGCCGCAGAGGGCAAAGTTTTGACCTTGAAAGCGGCGCATGGCCCACATCACAAAGCCCACCGTCATGGCCACCGTCTTACCAGATCGGATGGAGCCGTCACAGATGATGCCGTCATAGGCCTCAAAGCCGGGCCTATTCCACCAGGTCATGGCCAGATTTTGCCGGGGGCTCAATCTCTGGTATATCATCCGTGTCCATCTCCTCTCTGGTGCTCTGGTCAATGACCTCAAAAATGTTGTTTTCCTGCTCATTGCCGGAGCCGTTGTTGGCGTCAAAGACGCCCAAGTGCTTGCCCAGCAGCTCCAGAGCTCTCACCTTGTCATGGAGCTTGATTTCAATGCCAAGCTGGTTGTACTTGATGGATGCAATGGCCGGGAGCTTTTCTTTTGGCACTTTACTGGTAGCTTTTACATTGAGCATCCCTGCCTCAGTGACCGTCACAAAATCGGTGCCATTGGCAAAAGCGATGGCGGCCAGCTCCGCAAGCACCCGCTCCTGGGTGATTTCCAGCTTTTTTTGGAGTTTCGCCTGCCGTTTCGCAACTTCCGCCGCAATCTGAGGTTTTCTTAGGTTTTCATATCCAATAACCTCAGCCGTTTTGGGACTATATCCGGCACGGATTGCTGCCTGTGTCGCATTGAGGTCCACAAGGTACTCCGTCACGAAACGCTTTTGCTTTTCGGTCAGTTTTGTCACAGTCACCACCTCTCACATACAAAATAAAAACGCCGTCCTGCATGAAACAGAACGACGGCAAAAACAAAGGGACAGCAGCGGCAGGGGTCTGGTTTCTCGTTCCGTTACCCTGCCGCCGCCGTTAAGGAGGTAATACCCATGATGTGGCACATACCCGCAGTTACATTGTAGCACACAATGACCCGAACAGAGCGAACAACTTTAATTTTGTTCCTCCGTTCGTTCCAGATAGCGTTTCACCGCCATGCGGCACCCGTCCCCGGTGTTACCCCCTCCAATGCAGGCGGCCACCTGCCCCCAGGGCAATCCGTTGATAAAGCGATAGGTGAAAATCTGCCGGAGGAGGCTGTCCTCAATGCCGGATATGTAGCGCTCCAGACGGCTCCGCTCATAGAGGCATTGCTGGTGCTTGGCCTCAATGATGCCCCGCAAATCGGCAATCTCCGCCGCATACTCACCCACTTTGTCTGTGATGCCAGGAACATGTGGCATCCCGGTGAGGACCTGGGCCCCCGGTAACGCTCGGACCTCCAGCTCTTGGAGGCGGCGCTTGTCCATCTCAATCTCCCGATTGAGATAGTAAAGCTGGGACAGTTCTTTCAAAGTCATACTGTCTTTTCCCCCATCCACACCGGCTGGCAGTTGCCCTCACCCATCATGCACACCTTGGCGCACACCTTGCACGGGTCACCACCGGCCATGACAAAGTGCAGGTCCTTGATGGCCTTGTCCACCGTGCGCCGCAGGTCGGCCAGCTCCTCCAGGTCCTCCCGTGCGTAGGAATGGGCCTCAAGGCTGGCGATGTTCGCCGCCTGGTCCTCAATCTGCCGCTCCAGGGCCTCCATTTTCTGCTGGTCCACCTCATGCTGGATGGTCAGCCGGGCGTTTTCCCGGATGAGCTCATCACAATACACCTGGTCACCGTTCAAAATCACAGTTGGGTTATTCATGCCACACTCTCCTTTACCTTGCGTATTCTGGCCTTGAGGGCCCGCATGACAGCCTCGTGGGTGTCTGCCCGGTCCCGTATGGTGGCCATGACATCCTCATCCTCACAGCCCTGCACAATGAGGTAATGCACGAACACCTTTTCGTAGGGGGAGCCCTGCCGGTACAGGCGGCAGTTGCCCTGGTCGTTCAGCTCGAAACTCCAGTTTAAGCCATACCACACCACATGGCGGCCACCGGCCTGGAGGTTGAGCCCGTAGGCGCAAGAGGCCGGATGCACCAGCAGCACATCCACCTCTCCGGCGTTCCAGGCCTCCTCATCCTCCACGCCCTTATACACCCGGACCCGCAGCTTGTCCGCCCGGCCCCGGTTGTACTTCTCCAGGCGCTCCAGGATGCGGTCCTTGTCGTGCTGGTAGCCGTAGAATGTGAGGCAATGCTCCCCGTTTAACTGCTCCAGCAGCTCCGTGTAGGCCTCCAGCTTGCAGTCATGCACCGGGACCACCTTGCCGTCATTGCCATACACGGCCCCATTGCAGAATTGCAGCAGCTTGCCCACCAGGACCCCGGCGGTGCCCGCCGTGATGATGTCCTCATCCACCTCCAGCAGCAGGTCCCGCTCAAACTGGTCATAGGCCTTTTTGGCCTTGGGGTCCAGCATGACGGGGATTTCATGCTGGATGAAGTCCGGCAGTTGCAGGTAGTCCTCCGCTTTCATGGAGATGCAGATGTCGGAGATGGCACCCAGCACGGCGCTCTCTGCTCCGTCCTTAGCCTTGTAGGAGAAAATCTGGGTCCGGCTCCGCTGGTCCGGGTCAAAGTATCGCTCCCGGTAGGCGGAAAGCGTGGGCCCCAGACGGGCCCCGCCGTCCAGGAGGTACACCTGGGCCCATAGGTCAATCAGCCCCTTGGAGGACGGCGTGCCGGTCAGCAGCACCACTTTCTTGATAAACCGGCGGATGCGCTTGGCCGCCTTAAACCGCTTGCTCTGGGGGTTTTTGAAACTGGTGCTTTCATCGAAAACCACCATGTCAAACGGCCAGGCCTGCTGGTAGTAGTCCACCAGCCACTCAAAATTTTCACGGTTGATGACATAGACATCCGCCGGAGTGTTGAGGGCCTTGATGCGCTTGGTGGCACTCCCCAGGACGGTGGACACCCGAAGATGCTGGAGGTGGTCCCATTTGGCCGCCTCCTTGCTCCAGGTGGCCTCCGCCACCTTTTTGGGGGCCACCACCAGGACCTTGGCCACCTGCCAGCGGAAATACTTGAGGATGTTGACCGCAGACAGGGTGATGACCGTTTTGCCCAGCCCTGGCCGGAGAAACAGCCCCACCGTGGGGTCCTCCACCACCCGCTGGATGCAGTAGGCCTGGTAGTCATGCGGTATGTACTGCATCGCCAAAAACCTCCCTCAGAAACTCTTTCACGGCATCCATCCCATAAAGCACCCGGACATCCGCCCCCCGTTTCTCCAGCTCGCCTCTCTGCCATTTCTGGACCTTGGCCAGCCTCCCAATCTCGGTTTTCAGCTCCACATACACCGTCTTGCCAGTGGGGGTGATGATGATGCGGTCCGGCACACCAGGATTGCCGGGGGACACGAATTTATAACACAGGCCGCCGTGCTCTTTCACCTTGCGGACCAGGTAGCTTTCAATGCTGCTTTCTCTCAATCTTTTCAGCCTCCAATCGGGTCCTGCAACAATGTAACTTCGCGCGCGTACTTATGCGCACACAGGCGGTTTAGAGAATTTTTATTTTCTCTAATCCTCTAATTCTCTCTATTTTCAAAATCAATAGAAATGAATGTTGCAATGTTGCAGAGCCTTAAAAAGTCCAGTGTTTTCAAGGGTTTAGGCCGTAACATTGCCCGTAACATTGCCTGCAACATGTTGCAGGCAGATGTAACATTCAAAATGAATGTTGCAGGCAATGTTACACTAAATGTTACGCCTCTTTAGAAAGCCTCTCTGGGCTCCGCAGTAACCAAAACGCAAGGCGCTTTTGCTCTTTTCCCAGCTGCCAGAGGCCTCAATGATACTGTTGATTTCCGCCGTGTCAGAGTAGCGGATGTCCTTTTGCTTGCCGTCCAGGGCCTCACACCACACCTCCAGGGCACACACCCGGTCCCGGTCCACCAGCTTGACCTCACCCTGCACGGCGCCGCCCCAGAACATGCGGCGGCGGTCCAGCGGCCAGCTCTGCCAGTCCTCCGGGACCTGCTTGTCCAGAAAGTCCATGATGATGCCCTCCCTGGTGCTGGCCTCCCGGTGCTCCTCCTGCTTTTGCTTGGCGGCATCCTCCAGCTCCCCTTTGAGAAAAAGGGGCTCTCCGGCCCTCCAGCGGACCACGGCCTCCGCCCATAGCTGGTCAATCTCCTCCGGCAGATCGGACCACACTGTTTTTGTGTGCGGGACCACACCCACATCCACCGGCCAAAAGCGCCGGTTGCCGGTGCGGTCCTGGAGGTAGTCAGAGGTGTTGGTGGTGCCAAAGAACACGCAGCACCGGGGCAGCTCCTTGACATGGCGGCCATAGGCAGCCCGGAAACGGTCCGCCCGCAAGGAGAGAAACTGCTTGATGCGGGCCACATCCGTCCGGCGGAAAGCGTCCAGCTCGGACACCTCCACCAGCCAGACGCCCTGGAGCAGCTCAGAGGCCTCCTTGCCCTCAAAGGTGCGGATGCTGTCATTAAACCAGCCCCGGCTCATCTTATCCAAAAGGGTGCTTTTGCCCAGGCCTTGCGGCCCGGAGAGGATGAGCATGGTGTCATACTTGATGCCGGGGACCATGGCACGGGCCACGGCGGCGGTGAATGACTTGCGGGTCACGGCCCTGGTGTAGGGGGTGTCAGCGGCCCCCAGGTAGTCCACAAAGAGCGTGTCCAGGCGGGGCGTCCCGTCCCAGACAAGGCCCTTGAGATAGTCCTGTATCTCATTGAAAGCGTGGGCGGTGGAGTGCAGGGAAAGCGCCCCGTCAATCTTGCCGTTGCCGGTGATGTGGTGGTAGCGCTCCATGTACCAGTAGAGGCCCTGGTTGTCGTTGTCATCCCAAAAGCGGCGGCCCGTCCGGGCGTCCCATGGCAGGGCCCCCAGGACCTCACCACGGCCCGCAAACTGGTTGAGGGCAAACTTGCCTTTGAGGAGGGGGTCATGCTCCAGGATAATCCACACATTATCAATGGTGGACTTGGGCAGGCCCGTTTGGGTGTTCACGGCCAGCTTGCCCATCCAGTTGGCGGGGTCCTCATCGTTGGTGCCGGTGACGCCCTCAAAGTCCTGCACGGCCTCCTGGTAGCGCTCCTGGCTCATCAAGGCGGCCACATCCTTGTCCTCCACGGCCAGCTCACACATGGCCTTGTAGGAGGGCAGGCGGTTGGTGGGAGTGCCCGGCTGGGCCTCATCGTCCTTGTCCCCAAAGCGGTGGAGGCGGACCATATCAAAGGCATTGACCAGACGGTTGCTGCACGGGTCGGTGGCGTGGTGGGAATAGAGGAATTTGCCGTTGTCGTAGATGACAGCGCCGCCGGTGGTGGAGCCGCCCAGGTAGGTGTAGCGGCCCGGCATATTGTCCACCGGCTCATAGATGCCGGGGATGAGCTCATCCATGGCCCGGTAGATGTCATAGGTGCGGCAGAAAGCGCCCACCACGCCGGTCTTGCCCTCCGGGTCACCCTGCTTGACGGCCAGCTTGGGCAGGCTCAGAGCACCCGGCACCTGGGGCCAGGCGGTGCAGTCGGTCCAATCATCGTATTTGGCCAGCAGGCCGTTGGCAGAGAGCAGGGGCTTGTCTTTCCACACATAGATGTATTGGCTGTCAGCGCAGCATGAGGGCCAATACATGAGGCGGGACACCTCAAAGGTGGTGGGGTCCATGAGCTCCAGGCCTATGTACTCCGCCATTTTGCGGGCACAGGGCTCATACTCATCCGCCGTCATGGTCCTGTCCGTGGGGAGCAGGACACGCAGGCGGGGAGCCGCTGGGCTGTGCTTACGGGTGCTGTAAATGCAATAGCCGCAGCCCAGGGCCTCCACCCGGCGCAGGACATCCTCCGTGCCCCCGGAGGGGATGTTGTCCAGGTCCAGGGTGATGACATCACGCCCGGTCACATTGTTGGCTTTGCGCCGGGGCCCGGACAGTGTGCCGGCCATAAAGCCGCCCACATCCTTGAGGTCATCCTGCTGGGCCTTTTTCATATTCAGATATGCCGCCAGGGTTTCCGTGCCTCTGGCGGGGGCCTGGAGCCGGGCCCACAGCTCAGAGATGAGCATGGTCTGGGCCTGCCAGGTCATGGCCCGCCGGTTGCTCCCGGCGGATATTGTGATTTTGCGGTCATATTGCATGGGGCGGCACCTCTTAGTCAGTTTTTCTCTGTTCCGGGGTCAATCGGTCCAGCCAGCGCCGGAGCTTTTCCGCCTCCACAGCGGCGGTGTTATCCCCGCCCAGGGCGGCATCCAGGACCTTGAGGCACAGGCGGACATCTCCCAGCTCCTCAGCACATTGCTCCAGCACGGCGGGCAGGCCGATGGCGTCAATGATCTGGCGGGCCTCTGGCAGGACGCTCACGGTCACCGCTCGGTCATCCCAATATTCACTGGCCCCCACCTTGCGGGGCGCATTGTTAAAGGCGGCAATCCAGGACGGGAGGCTTTCATTGATGGCGTCAAAGTGGAGCCCCCAGCTCTCACAGGCGGCCACAGCCTCCCGGAGCCGCTGTCCCTCCCGGCAGGTCCAGAGGATGAGGCCAGCACCGGCCTCCTGTTCCATTTTGGCCCTGGCGATGACGCCCCAATGGGGAGCGCCGATTGCCGGGTATGCGTTATCACACAGGCAGCCGTCAAAGTCGATGGCAATGGCTTTCATCGAAAACACCTCCCGGTCTTTTTGTCTTTGATTTCAATGCGGGCCAGCAGCTCAAAGCCGCTTTCCGCTATGATGAATTTGAGCACCTTGATGAGAAAATTGACCTTGCCCTCCAGGGCGGCGTCCTCCTGCATGATGGGCCGCAGGGCGTTGTAGGCGGTAGGGTCTGGGTAGCCCTCGCCGTTCTCCCAGGGTTTAGGGGTCATCTCGCAACACCTCCCCGGCGGCATTGCAGGTAGTTCTCCGTGGGCTCCCAATCCTCCAGCACAAAGACGGTTTCCTCCGGCCCCAGGCCGTGGAGGTCACACACAAAGTCACCGTCCCCAATATACATGCAATGGTCGCAGAGGTTTGGGTCACAGGTCTTGGGCACCGGGCGGCGGTGCTTTTTGTTCTTGGCCATGGTCAAAGCCTCCTATCTCTTTTCGATTTCCTCAAACACAATGCGCTCCGGGAGCATGTTGTGGCACACATACACGCTGCTAAAGGGCGGGTTGAGTGAGGGCTTTTGTTCGGTGTAGTCCTTGAAATAGGCCACACGGCGGTTTAAGTACATGATTTCAAAGGGGTTGTCCCGGAACATTTCAAAGCGTTCTTGGCTCTCAAAGAGGCCCACCACGCCCACCAGCATGGCAAAGGGCTTGCCAATCTGGAAAAGCCGCTGGAGCACAGGGCCCTTTACGGAGTAGGGCGGGTTGCTTATGATGTAGTCACATTGGGGGGGGGGTTATACTGAAAAAGTCATCCCCCGTTGCAATGTGGGTGTGGACCACCGACACGCCGCAGACGGCATAGCGTTTGAGCATCTTGACAAAGTTGCTTTCCACAGTATCAAAAGGGCACCATACTGTGCAGGGCATTTTGAGGTATTTGAGAATGGGCTTGATGGCGTATTCCGGGGTGTAAAACTCATCATTTTGAGATGAGGCCACCTGGTCCATTTTCATGGCGTGGGGTCCTCCTTGGTGGCAATCTCACCAGCACAGGCCGCATAACCGGCCAGGTCCACAAAGCTGTCCGGGTTGGAGCTGGTGGCAATTCTGGCCACCTTGAGCAGCCCCATCATGGCGGCCACATCCTTGGCGGTGATGTGGTTGACAGCCATGACCTTGGCCAGCTCCGGGTGGGCCGCTCGGAGGTAGACACCCCACAGCAGGCCGATGGTTTCAAAGTTGTTTTCCGGGGTGCCATAGTCCCGCTCACGTTCTCCGCAGACGCAGACACGGGCCGCCTCCAGTATTTCAGCTCTTTTCATGGGGCACCTCCAGGTCATCAAACACCACGGGGACAAGCTCCTGCATCTGGTGGAGCAGCGGAACGGCCAGCTCTCTCATTTGGGGGTGAGCCGCCGGAGCCGTGCGGAGCTTGAAGAAATGCCGCCATTCCCGGAGGTTGGCGGTCATCACCACCTCCGTCTTGAGGCTGTTGGGCAGCACGGACCGGGCCTCCTGGGGCGTGCAGCCAAAGGTGAGCATGTTGAAATAGGACGCCTCCGCCTGGCGGCAGGCCCACACCCAATGCTGCATGGTGGTGCTCCCTTTCGCAAGGAAACAAGGCCAGATGACGGTGATTTCCCCGCCAAAGCCGTCCTTGGAGTAGTTGCAGTAGCGGGTGCTCTCCTGGCAGTAGGAGGCCAGGCGGTGCCGGACCAGCTCATGGGACACGCCCCGGTCACAGATAAACTTGACGGTGATGCTGAAATGCTCCAGCACGGCCTCATGGCCCCGCTTGATGATGTTGGCCACAAAGGTGGCAGCGCTGGTGCCGGTGATTTTATCCTCGGACTTGTAGCACACCCGCCCGCACAGCTCAATGTGCTTGAGTACGGCCTGGCCGTCCAGCGGGGTGAGGATTTCAAAGCTGGGAGAGATGATTTTCATGCACTTAACTCCTCTCTGATTAAATGGGGGCAGTTGGCCTGGACCAGCACCTTGGCCATGATGGGGACCACGCTGTTGCCAATGCGGGCCACCTGTTCCTTGATGGGGTAGGGCTTGCCCTCACAGTCATGGGTGATGATGTAGTCCGCTGGAAAGCCCTGCATGAGCTTGAGCTCCGGCTCCGCTTTCAGCATCCGCAGGAAAATGTCCTTGAGGATGTATTGCTCACCGTCCAGCTCCGTCACCACATTCACCAGGCCAAAGCGGTCTTTGGTGGTGATGGTGGCCAGAGGCTCCGCAAGGGTTTGGCCGCCGCCGGTGCCGTAGTATTTGATGAGGAAAGCAGACACCAGCCCGAAGTGGCCGGGTGAGGTAGTGATGGTGTGCAGAGGCTCCCGGCAGCTCTGGCCGATGCCGGTTTTGTAAAACTTGGTGACAAAGGCGGTCACCAGTCCATAGCGGTTGCTGGTGTCAATGGTCTTGATGGGTTCAGTCAAAAGCTGGCCTCTGGCGTCCCCGGCTTTGGTTTCGCCGTGGTACTGGATGAGGAAAGACACGGCCTCTTTGTTGTTCACAATGTAGGGGGTCGGATTTTCTGCCACATACTTGCGGTAACCGTTGGCAATCCGCCGCAGGGTGGCATCCGCCAGGGGCTTTGGCCGGTCAAAGATGGACCGGCCCAGATCGGTCCAGTCGATGAAGTCACCGCAGGGGACCCATTTCTCGGTGCCAGGGCGGCCCTCTTTGCTGTGCGTAGGTGCGGGCCAGATGATGGGGCGCTTGTCCCGTCTGAAAATGGCATACCAGCGCTTTCTCGTTGTGGGGGCTCCGTAGTCGGCGGCCACCAGCTCCCGGCTGTCAAAGGCATATCCCAGGGAGCACATGGAGGCAATGAATTTGTTGTAGTCCTCACCGGCCCGCTCTTTGATGGGCCTGCCGGTGGCGTCCAGAGGACCCCATTGCTGGATTTCCTCCACATTCTCCATGATGATGACCTCCGGCAAAATGGCCTTTGCGTGCTTGTAGACTGCCCAGGGTAAGATGCGGAGCCCCTGGTGGCGGGGCTGGCCGCCTTTGGCTTTGGAGTGGCTGGTGCAGTCCGGGGAGGCCCACATCAAGTCAACGGGCCTGCCTGCCACATATTTGGGCAGGTCAACGGTGAAAATGTCCTCCGTGAGATGCAGGGTGTGTGGATGGTTGACCCGATGGATGCGGATGGCCTCCGGGTCATGGTTGATGGCAATGTCAATGGGGCGGTTGAGGGCCAGCTCAATGCCTTTGCTGGCCCCTCCGCCACCTGCAAAACAGTCAATGAGCAGTCCGTTCATGCGGGTGTTTCTCCTTTGTGTTTTTTCCGCCGGAAAAAATGGCGGTCAATCGGGCCGGAAACCATGCCGGGCAAGGTAGCGCTCCGCCTGCTGTTCCTGGGTGAAATGGCGGCTTTTGCGGCGCTCCCGGTCCCGTCCATAGACAACGGTGGAGCCGATGCCCTGCACCAGCCAGTAGTCCTTGTTGTTCTTGCGGACCAGGTTGTAATAGATGGCCTCGCCTTTATCGTTTACCATGTGCATGGTCCGTGCCTCCTTGCTGGTAAATAAAATAGCTTTTCGGTGACGGTGAATTGATTGCCCTTGTTGCGGTCAAGGGTGCGGGTAAACGGTTTTTCCCAGATGCACTCAATCCCAGGCGGGGCCTCCTGTTCACTCACAAATACGGTGTGGCCGGTGTCTGCCAGGAGCCGCATGGCCCGCCAAAATTCAGAGCTGTCAAAGCGTTCCCCGCTGTACCCCGTGGTGTTGTTGTAGGGCGGGTCCGCATAAATCACGGCCCCAGGCGGGATGCACACCCGGCGGTAGTCCTCACACACAAAGTGAGCGTCTTGCAGGGTGGCCATGTCCTTGAGCAGTGAGCGTTTGCTTTGCAGGGCGTAGTTGGTGCCGGAGGCGTTTCTGGCGTAGCCTCCAAACCATTTACCACCAAAGCTGCACCCAAAGCCCACAAAACCGGCCAGAGCGGGGTCCTCATCCTTGTGGTCCCGTATGTAGCGGTATTCCTCCGGGGTGATGCTTTCCGGCAGGTTATAGCCGTTTTGGACGCCCTGGAGCATGGCGATGAGGTATTTATGGCGGTCATTGAGTATCTTGCGGGAAAAGCCCTGCACCTTGCTTTCCACGGCACAACTGCCGCAAAAGAGGCTAACAAAGCAGTCAGCCCCCCCCCGCCGTAGTCGTGATTATCTGGGCCAGGGGCTTGGCAATTCTGGACTTTCCTCCTTGGTATCTCATTGATAAACTCCGTAATCTGCCGGGCAATCCGGCTTTTTCCGCCCATATACTGCACCGGCAATCAATCCTTTCCTCAGTCTTTGGTGAAGTAGTAGCCCACCCACCCGGCGGCTTTGAGGGGCAGGTCCGGGGCCCAGGGCACCGGCTCCCCCATGATGGAGCAGACGGTGGAGAGCATGGCGTCCTCCGTGTCCCAGGGGGCCACATCAATGACCACCTCATCATGCACATGGAACACCACGGGGAGCCCGGCGGCCTCCAGCCGGTCAATGGAGAGGGCCAGGCAGTCACGGGCAATGGCCTGCACGCAGTTCTCCACCAGCTTGCCGCCGTAGGTTTCGATGCGTTTCCAGCGCTTTGTTTTCTGGTCCATGCCCATGTAGGAGATGGAGGGCCGCCCCCATTCGTTCTGGCCAATGCCGGGGCTGATATAGTAGAGCTTGCGCCCAGAGGGGAGCCGGATGGTGAGGCAGTCGGTGCCGTTGTCATAGTCGTACTCACGGGCCAGCAGCAGGCCGTTGACGCCGGTACTGCCGCCCTCGGTGATGACCTGGACGGCGGCATTGTCCATGGAATACCACAGGTCACGGATGCGCTTGTTGGCCTCCCGCCAGCGGCTCACGATGTCCGGGAGCTCCTCCTCGGTGAGGCCCATGTCCAGGGCTCCCATGGTGATGAGGGCCCCGGTGCTGCCCTGGTAGCCCAGGGCCAGCTCTGCCACCTTGCCCTTTTGGCGGAGGGCGTACTCCGGGCGGCCTTTCTTGATGAGCTCCAGGGGGACGCCGAACATTTGAGAGGCGGATGCCTCATAGATTTTGCCGTGGGTGCGGAACACCTCCAGCCGCCATTGCTCCTTGGCCAGCCATGAGATGACACGGGCCTCAATGGCGGAAAAGTCGGCGTCAATCAGCACATGCCCCTCCGGGGCCACAAAGGCCGTGCGGATGAGCTGGCTGAGGGTGTCTGGCACGCTCCCATAGATGAGCCGGAGGGCATCCAGCTTGCGGGCCTTGACCAGCTCACGGGCCAGGTCCAGCGGCTCGGTGTAGGTCCGGGGCAGGTTTTGCACCTGCACCAGCCTCCCGGCCCACCGCCCGGTCCTGTTCGCCCCGTAGAATTGGAGCAGGCCCCGGACCCGTCCGTCCTCGCAGACGGCGGCCTCAATGGCGTCATACTTCTTGGTGGAGGTCTTGCCCAGCTCTTGCCGGATTTCCAGCATCCGGCTCACCTGGGGGCTGTTATCGTCACGGCCCAGCAGGCGGGCCACCGTGTCCTTTCTCAGATCGGCCAGCTCCTCACCAATCTCCTCCTGGAGCCAGGTGGTGAGCTGGGCCACGCTGTTGGGGTTAGACAGGCCGGAGAGCTGCATGGCCTCCGCCATGAGGGTCTGGCGCACGGTGTCCCCCAGAGAGAGGGCCCCGGTGACCAGCTCCAGGTCCACGGCCACGCCCCTGGCGTTGATGATGAGGTCCGTTTCCCATTGCTTTTGCACCCAATCCGGGACGGGGAAAGCGGACAGCCGCTTTTCAATCTCCATCTCGGTGACCACATCCTGCTTGCAGTATTCTTTGAAAAGCTCCCATTTGGCGGGGTCGTGCTGGGGCAGGTTGCGGCTCCGCTGGCCGTTGGCCTTGGAGGGCTTGCAGGGGACGCAGAAATAACGGATGAGGGCCTTGCCGGTGTTGAGCTTTTGCTTGTCCTGGGGGAGCCCCAGGGCCTTGCCGGTGGCGTCCAGGCCTGCCGTGTAGCCACAATAGAGGCCGTGGAACATGGTGCAGCGCCATTGGTCCGGCGGCAGGGTGCCCATGTACTTGGACAGACAGCCCCATTCAAAGGGGGCGTTGTAGGCGTGCTTGATGTACTCCGGGCTGGTGATGGCCTGGACCAGCCACGGGGGGAGCCGCTCCCCCCGTGCCAGGTCGATGATTTGAACAGGCGCACCATCCACGCTGAACGCAAAGAGCAGGATTTCAAAGTCCGGGCTCTGGATGTACTTCTGGGCACCGGCCTTTGCCAGCGGCACGCTGGAGTAGGTTTCAAGGTCAATGCTGAGATGGTGCATGTGTGGGCCTCCTTACATGGGCTGGCCAGTGATGGGGTTGATGCCGTTGTTGCCGTTCCAGGGCGGGGTGTTTGCGGGGGTGGGAGCGGCACCGTAGCCGGGGGCCGCCGGGGCACCGTAGGCCCCAGGAGTGGCCCCATAGGCCGGAGCGGCAGGGGCGGTGGGAGCGCCGCCAATCCCGGCAAAGTCGGAGGCGGCGGAGGCTTGGCCGCTCAAGGGCTCCCCGTCACGGGTCTTGAGGACATTGCCCAGGCCGCAGCCGATGCCCTTATTGCCGCTGTTGGAGTAGCCGAAAAAGCGGATGGTGACCCGGCCGTACATCCCGCTGTAAATGTCAGAGGGGGCCAGCTCACAGTTGATGTTGTCGATGCCCACCACCTGGGGCTTGTTCTTGGTGGAGGCGGTCATCACCCAATGGCCCTTGCACTCATCGCCAAAGGGAACGCCGGACTTTCTCACGCCGTCACCATCCCAGATGGGGACGGCCAGCATGGGAGGCCGGGCACCGTTCCACACCTTGGTCAAGGCCTCCTGGGCGGCGGCCTGGATGGCGGCGTCAATGTCCGCCTTGGTGGTCACATCCGTTTTGGGGATGAGGATGGTGACGGAATACTTGGGCTCACCGCCCTGCTTGGCGGCTCTGGGGGTGGTCAGATTGCAGTAAGACAGGCGGACCTCGCCGGTCAGCACTTTCATGGGGTCATTCTGATACATAATCTTTGTTCTCCTTTTTGATAGATTGCCTTGTGTGTTGCGTATCAAAGGGCGGTGTCCGCCCATAGCGCCTTGATTTTCACCCAGCGCTCATGCCGGGCTTTGGCGGCCTTGACCTTGCGGGTCAGCCGGTTGTTGTTTTTGAGGGTTTCTACCACGGCGGGGTGGCGGCTCTTGGGGTTGCTCACCTTGCGCCAGCCGTCTGTAAACTCCCTGGAGGCCAGTTTCCAGGCGTCCTCACTTTCCTGGATGGCTTGCTCCAGGTAGGCGGTCAGCCGGTCAATGGCCTGCCGGTTGTCGAAGTCCCAGCGGTGCACCAGCTTGAACAGCTTGCGGGTGTTGGGGATGGTCATGTCACAGAGCCGGTCCAGGTAGATGTCCGCTCGGAAAGTGTCCGCCTGGATGTGGACCAGGGTGTCCGGGTCGGTGAACATGGGGCAGCTCTCACAGCGGTCCCGATCTGGCAGGGCGGAAATGTAGCTCCTGGGCTCCGCCACCTTGTACTGCACGGACCGGGTGCAGCACGGGGCCACAGGGAAAACCGGGTCATGGTCTTTGCAGTCCAGCGGGACAAACGGGCGGAGGCCGGGCCGGGCGTGGGCACAGGCGTTGTATTTAAGCATCTTTTTCACGCCCCAATTCTTTGTCTAAACGGAAAAGTTCAAATGTGAGTTGACAGGAAAGAATACCGGCCACATAGCCGTCCACTTTACTGGTGTGGACCACGCCCTCAATCACATACTCAGCGCCCACCCAGCAGAGCGTGACGATGATGAGCATGAGCACATACACCAGAATGAAGATAGTGAGCTTTGCTAAAAGCCGTTTCATTTAGGCCCCCACTCCGGCGAAGTCCGCAGCGGCGGGGCTGTATGCCTCCCGCTTGTCGGAGGCGGGGGCAAGGGTGGGCTTGCCCAGGGGCTTGGTCACATAGCCGCCAATCTTCTCCGCAAATTCGGCCTTGCCCATGAGTTTCTCCAGCTCGGAGAGGGTCTTGGGCTTGCGGTCATACACCAGGGCCTCATCATAACCGGCGGCAATGACGGCCTGGATGGCGGCGTCCTGGTCGGTAAAGGTGCGGATGCTCCGGCCCGCCACCAGTTTCCAGCCGGGGATTTCCTTGCCCGCCAGCAGGGCCTCCGTGGCGTAGGCCTCCAGGTCCTTGTACCATTGGACCAGGTGGGCCCCACGCTCCAGCAGGCCACCAATCTCAGCATCCGTGAGGAGCGGGTGGATTTCCTCCCCGGTGAGCGCCCCGGTGTGGGAGTGCTCCTGGGGGACCAGGGCATCCGCCGGAATACTCCCGGCGGGCACACAGTCCTTGAAGTCCTCCAGGGCGGTGTTGATGTTGGCACGGGCCCGGCATTGGGCCTTGCCACGGCAAAAGCGGCAATGGTCGCCGGGGACAAACTCCCCCAGGCCGGAAAAAGCTTTCTGGGCAATGGGCTTGATGCTCTCGCCCCAGGCCCGCAACTCCTCAACGGTGATTTCATCCGTGGTGTAGCTGTCAAGCCGGGGCTGGTCAATGGTCATGCGGACCCGCTTGATGGTGTCCCCGAACACGGGGGCATAGCGGTGGAGAGCGCCCAGGGCGTAAAGCCGCATTTGGGGATTGCCCACGGCGGACACGGGGACGCCCTTGCCGTGCTTGTAGTCCACGATGCTGAGGAGGTCACCGCCGATGATGCAGCAGTCACAGGTGCCAAAGCCCTCCGGCACATAGTCCGAAAAGTCCACCTGGACCTCCACGGCCACGGTGGGGGCGGTGTCATAGGCCATGACCTGCTCCGTGATGTGTTCCAGGTAGAGGTCCGTGGTCTTGTCCATCTCCGGGGTGTAGAGGGGGTCCTTTTTGAGCTTGTTGAGCCGGGTGTTGTAGGTCCGGGTGCTCATGGGGGTGCATTTCTTGGTGACCTTGAGCTCACCAATGGCGTGGGCCAGGCGGCCCTCCTCCGCATACTCGCTGGTGCTCTCCGGCAGGCCCTCCTCAAAGCGGGGGGCCGCCGTGCATACCAGCCAGCGGGAGGCGGAGGACGCCGAAAGCAGGGCGTGTTTGACAGGGGGCATGGTGGCACCTCCTTAAATCTGAGCGCCCAGGGCCCGGAGCTCGGTGGCGAAAGCGCCGTACTGCTCCGGCTGGAGCTGGGTGACGGCCTGCACGCCGTAGCGGCCCAGCAGCTCCAAAAGCTGCTGCATCTTCCCGGCATCCACCAGGGAGGCCCCGGCACGGGAGATTTGGTCCAGGGTGTAGGTGGGGGCTCCTGTCTCTTATACACATCTCCGAGCCCACGAGACCTCTCTACATCTCGTA
>ERZ1027089.140-NODE-140-length-44105-cov-17.612304_pt1 | contig 44105 bp, 52 predicted proteins | sample MGYA00519412_ERZ1027089 | MGnify/ENA primary metagenome ERZ1027089 (study PRJEB26926, sample SAMN06164433) | human gut metagenome | biome: ENVO:00009003; feature: ENVO:2100002; material: ENVO:00002003 | host: Homo sapiens | place: USA | collected 2012 ... | reverse complement strand
TTTATACTTTATTTTTAAGCAATTCATCCATAATGCAAAAGCATCTGTGGTTTTCAAAATGGAATCATAATATGACTGACAAGAAAGAAGTGTTTCGTTTTAGCTTGTTTGAAATTGTCAATGTGCCTTTTCAGTGGGAGGGTCAGACATATGTTTTTGATCGGTTTGATGTAGTTGTTGATGAAAAAGGCAATCGAGAGTTTCATTGGCACAGTGATCAGGAAATTCCGTCTGTTATTATTTCTAAGTTGTATCAATTGATTGAGGCGATGTATGCACTTCCTAAGGCAGTGATGATCAAGTATGCTTATTTGATCGCAATTAATGAATTAACACTGGATCAGATGTTCCACCATACATTCATCTACATCAATGATAGGAGCTCACTGACGATTGATACCTTGACGTACGTTGCACAGTTGATGAATCAGTTTATTGAAACCAATGTTCGAACTGAAGAGCTGACAGGATTTCTGTCTGTGTTTAGTCCAGGATTGATGGATCTTTGTTGTGAGTATGGTGCGTATAAACGAGCTTTGAAGCGTCAGCAGGAGGAAGCGTTAGCAACTGCACAACATCATCACGATCCCGTTGAAAACATCTTTACAAGGGTGTACAATTACTTTAAGCGATATTTTGGAGGATGATGTATGAGTAAAGAACGATATCAGTTTCCATTGTTTGATATTGTTAATGTTCCTTTTGAGGTAGAAGGAAAAATATATTGTTACTCGAAGTTTGATATCATTTTTATTGGTGGTTGCCCTCGAACGCTTGATCGAGAGATGATTGGCGATATTCCTGATAATATTAACAAGATCGTACTCGAATACGTCAGCGCTTTCTATGGTTTACCTAAAGAGCTACGTTTGGCAATTGTTTCAGAAGCGCGTGAAAATCATCACATTTGGGAAAAGATGTGGGCGCCTGCTAGTGTATTTGTTGGTGAGCAATATCGTTATCAAATCCAATTGATGACATTGATGTACAATCAGATGTGTTTGCTTTGTAAGGGAGTATCGATTGATCGTTTGCCTGAACTTCGGTTCTGGATTGAGAAGAAAGCTGGTAAAGAGGGGGAGCAAATAATTTCACAGATTCGTCAGAAACAACGACCCACACGATCTCATGTACGATATTGTCGAGAAGAAAAAGATTGGTGGGATCGCGCTTGTGAAACGTTTTTTGGTTTTTAATGAAGAAAATATCGTTATCAATTATTCCAACATACTGGTGTAAAACCAATTGCAAGTATTGCTATTTGGGTGATCTAAGGAAAGATCAAACAACACTTGATCTTCAATGCTTGGATAACAAGTTGCATCAGTTAGTTGAAAATGATTACGTGATTGATAGTATCTCCGTGTATGGCGGTGAGATCAGTTTGTTAGATGAGCAATATCTCATCCAAATCGTCAAAATTATTCGAAGTCACGTTTCAAATCAAGTTACAATTGGGTTTTGCACTAGTGGTTATAATCGTTCAATTTTCGAGCTCGCTGAGTATCTAAAAGTTAGAGTAACGATTCCATTAAACCAGGAACGACCGGACTACAAAAAGAATCTACAACTTATAAAACAACACAATTGCTCGTTGGGCGTTGTCGTTCTTCCTTCGATTATCAATACTCCAGTTGATCAGTTGGTTGAGTTTTATGATTCATTAGGTCGAGATGTTTTCTTCTATCAGTTTTATCCATCATCAATAAACAGGTCTCCATATTCATTTGATATCAAACAATATACAGATTTTGTCATTAGTTTTATCAATGAATATAAAAAGAAACCTCGTTCGTTTGGGTTGATCAATTTGTCGGAATGGATGGACAAATGTTACAATCCAGAGGCAAGTGGGTTCATCTACATTAGCCCAAATGGAAAGTGGATGACGACTGGCTATAGTGATTGTTTAGAATCGTTTGTTGAGTTTGACACGTTAGATCAATGGAAGCAATATTGCAAGAAAGAGCGTCTTCAACGTCTTATCAAATGTAATGCGTGCCCCTATTATGATAAGTGTAAGGCTGAGCACTTGGTTGTAATGGGTGAAGAATATTGCTCTGGGATGAGGAAGCTGATCACCAGTGGCTGTCTAGGGTAGATATTATGGGGTTGCACATTAAATGTGTAGCCCTTTTCCTGTATCTGTAGTATAATGATATCGTCATTGTGTTTTAAAATTTGTAGGTGTTATGAAGATAGTGATTTTAGGTGATCTTCACTTTGGTGTGAAAAATGCTAGTGAAGTGATGATGCGACACCAAAAGAAGTTTTTCGATCAACTGTTCCATTACATGGAGCAGCATGAAATCAAAACAATTTTTCAGTTGGGCGATCAGTTAGATAATCGTCGTAATTGTAATCTTAAAACGATTGATTTTGCATACAATAGTTTTTTCGACATCATTGATGAACAATCGATTGAATACCATACATTGATTGGCAATCATGATGTGTTTTATAAAGAAACGTTGGACATTACTAGTAGCGATCTTCTGTTTCGAAATTATAAGAATGTACATGTTCACACCGAACCAATAACATTAACGTTTGACAAAATCACGTTTGATTTTATTCCGTGGATCTGTGAACAAAACGCTGAACGATGTTATAAAATGATCAACGAAAGTAATAGTGACTACTGCTTGGGTCATTTTGCAATCAATGAATTTCCAGTAGTGGGGACAACGTTATTTGAAGGTGGGATCGATCGTCACATGTTTGATCATTACAAGCAGGTGTTTAGTGGTCATTTCCACAGTCGCAGTCATAAAGATAATATCAGTTATATTGGCACCCCCTATCAGCTAACGTGGAGTGATGCATTTGGTGAGAATGGATTTGTTGTTTTTGATACCAAGACATTAACGTGGGAGTATATTGCTAATAATGATCGTTATTATTCGTGGCTCGTGTATGATGATAGTGCCCCAGGTCAAACAACAACGTTTAAAGAAAATGATATCGAGGATGCTTTTGTTAAGGTTGTAGTCAAATGCAAAAACAAACCGTTTTTATACAATAATTACCTTAATAAGGTGTTTGCTAGCAAACCGGCAGACGTGAAGATTGTAGATCAGATTCTACTTGATCTGCAAAATGGTGATATTGACCAATCAATTTCAGTGAAAAATACAGTCGAGCTTATTAACGATTATATCAGTGGTCTCGATGTAACCAATAAAGATGATTTAATCAGGTACATGACATCACTGTATAACGAGGCTGTGCAGCTACAGGAAGAATTCAATGCTGACAATTAAAAATATTCGTTTTAAAAACTTCATGAGTTATGGAGCTGCATGGACAGAAGTTGACCTGGTCAAAAATCAGCTTTCGGTAATCTCTGCAAAGAATGGGGGAGGTAAGACTTCTATAATTTGTGCCCTTTCATTTGCTCTGTATAACAAGGCTTTTAACGGCGCTTCAAAAAACAAACTCGTCAATTCGATCAATGGTAAGCAGATGGTTGTTGAGGTTGAGTTTGATAGTAATGGTGTTGATTACAAAGTTATTCGAGGGATCAAGCCGTCAGTTTTTCAAATCTATAAAGATGATAAACTGATCAATGAAGACAGCAATAGTCGTGATTATCAGAGTGTTTTGGAAGATCAAATCCTACGAATGAATTACAAAACGTTTGTCCAGACTGTGATCGTTGGTACCGCTAGCTATACACCGTTTATGGAGCTGAATAGCGCTGAGCGTAGGATCGTTGTTGAGGATCTTTTGGGGGTGGGGATCTTGACGACGATGGGTTTGGTGCTAAAGCAAAAATCTCAAACCAACACAAATTCAATCAATGATAATGCTTATACACTAAAGACGATTAAGATCCAACTAGAGAGTGACAAGGCTGTAATTGATACATTGAAACAGGCTCGTCAAAACAATATTGACAATTTGCAGAAGCAAAAACAAACGCTGTATAAGCAAATCGATGAGCACAACAAAAAGATTGACAAATTTAATAAAGCAATTGAAAAGTTGGTACCTGCGATCGAAAAGTATGATCAATTCAAACAAGCATTAGCGCAGCTACAGCAACAACATAATGAAGTTGTTACACTGATCAATGGAGTGTTGAGCCAACAGAAGTTTGTCAATAATAATGATGAATGCCCAACGTGTCATCAAAAGATCGAACAAAAGTATCGCGACGCGATCATTGAACGAACAGAGAAGCAGCGCTCTCAACATCAAGAAAAACTTGATAAGATTCAAGCTAAACTAGATTCGTTGTACCAAAAACAACAGAAGTTCATTGATCTTATCAATAAGTCCAATCAACTTAATAATGATGTAAGGGTTCAGAATAATTCAATTAGCCTAATCAATAGGCAAATCGCTGATATTGATCGACAGATTGAACAGCCAGATAATAGTGACCAAATTGAAGAGAAACGAGCAGAAATCGAAGGCAAAGTTCTTCAAGCGAAGGATCTAATTGAACAAAAGATTAAGTTGATTAATGAAAAGAATATTATTGATCAATGTGGGAACCTTTTGAAGGATACTGGTATCAAGTCGGCTGTTGTTGGCCAATATCTTCCAATTATTAATCAGATGATTAACAAATATTTGGCAGATATGGACTTTTATCTGAGTTTTGAGCTTGATGCACAATTTAATGAAACTATTCGAGCTCGCGGCCGTGATGACATGACGTATCAGAATTTATCCCAAGGTGAGCGTCGACGCCTGGATTTGGCAATTATGTTTACTTGGCGATACATTGCTCAGATTCGTAATAGCTGTGGTTGTAGTAATATCTTCATTGATGAAATTCTTGACAGCTCGTTGGATCAGGCAGGCATTGAAGCGGTAATGAAACTGTTTCGAAGCTTTACAGATAGCAATATTATTGTTATCAGCCATCGTGAAAATGTGCAAGAAATGGAATTTGATAATATTATTACAATCGAAAAGCGTAACCAATTTAGTGTATTAAATCAGTGAACTAGATAATGATAGAACCACTATAGTTTCAAAATGCAGGTATTTGTTCTTTCGTGTAAATGGGTTGATCAATTTTGTAGTGGGGCAGACCCACAAGGTCGTTTTGAAGATATTAAAAAGGTTGATGATAAGTCAATGTCAAAACTGATCTCTTGTGATGTTGTAGCTAAAACGTCATTAACACTCAATAATCAACAATATGTCGTGTATTATGATGTTGAAGCTGCAAACAAAGGATTGCCAAATAGCGTCGTGCGAAGTGATGATGGTATGGGTTTGTTTGGCACCATTGTTCTGGTACAAAATGAAGGTGATGTCTCTGTGTCAATGGACGAACAACATCAGTACCCACTTCGTTCTGTGTTTGGCCTTCTAGAAGAGTCACACTAAGTGAACTGCCACAGATGCTTAAGCATCTGTGGCTTGCACTCACAGCTGTGATGATCAAAAAAGGACCTTAAAGGTCCTTTTTTTGTGGATCATATATGGTGGGTTGTCTTTTGTCTCCAGTTGCTGTATTGTTTCACCTTGAAAATTTCATTCTTTTAATAGCTCATGTATGTCTAGTGTATGAAAAAAATGACAACAATCGGATTCTTGGGAGCTTTTGATAATAGACGTTGGCCTCTTTTCAAACAACCGACTGAGATGGTTCTTGATTGGATGTTTGTTCATAGACAGAATATTAATGTATTGGTTGAGTATAAAAGTCTTCCGTGGTATCGATTGAATTGTAGAATTACTGCACACCAAACGGGCATATGCGGAATTGATTATATTCCTTGGAGAGGGTGGAATGGAATTTTTCCAAAACAGCAAGGATGTCGCCAAATAGAAGCAGCGTTGGTTGATTATCATCTGATTGATAGATTGGTCAGTGATGGTCATGATTACCTTCGCCACGTGAAGAGAGGAACTCTTCGTGAAGTAGGAAGCATCGATAGCGTGATTAAAAATAGTGAATATATTATTTTTTGCGATATCAAATATGGTCGGCGATGGAGTCTTATACGAGACATTTGTCGATTAAGACACATACCTCTATATGATGTAGATGAAATTAGTGAAGTTATTAAAGGATCCAATAATGAAGCAAGTTACACTTGATATTCAAATGACAGTTCGTGAAGATCAGGTTGTTGAAGTGGCACGATTGTTGAATTGGATGCAACTTTGTGGTGGAATTGGTCACTCTTCGAATGTTAGTGTTTTCATTGATGGTGATGGTAGTTTTCGACCAAAGATTACAATTAATGGAGCTCCGTGTGGTGAATTTCTCGGCGAAAATGCACTAGTATATGATCAAGTTGATCGAATTAAACATGACACTTCTGTAGAGTTGGAATTCGATTTGGGGTAATCCGTCCATCTAAGTAAGTTGTATTTTTGTCTAGATGTACGGATAATAATCATGTATTCAAACATCAACGTGTAGTGGGAAATATGTTAAGTAAGGTTTTTGTTGGGTTTTGTTTGTTTGCTGCTCTTTGTGGTAATGCATTCGCCGATTATGAACAGCAACTAACATGTCTAGCCGACAATGCTTATTTTGAAGCTCGTGGGGAAGGTAAAGCGGGTTGGCAAGCGGTGACCAATGTGGTGTTTAATCGGATGGACAATAATAAATTTCCTAATACCGCTTGCGAGGTTGTGAAACAGCGACGAGGCTCAATCTGTCAGTTTAGTTGGGTTTGTAGCGAACTGAATCAAAAAACCAATCACCGACAGACAAAATTATATCGCCAAATTCGAACTGCAGTTCACCACATGTACCGCGATCGTGATGCAGTAATTGATAACACAGAAGGTGCTTTGTTTTATCATTCTACCAAAGTCAGTAAGCGTGCTATGGGCCTCCGAGCGAAGATCGTCAAAACGTCAATTGTCGGTAAGCATCATTTCTACAAAACGTTGTGAAATTAAAAAGCCAGCATTGCTGGCTTTTTTGTTGTCTTTTTAAATTCGTTGTTATATAATTTGGTATTATACCAAACCTTAGGGGTTCAAATATGGCAATTCTTGTTGACCTTTCGCAAGTCGTGTTAGGTTCATGTTATGCTTTTAAAGATGAGCTGCATGTTGATCGCACTAGTGCGGATAAAACTGAAGCTACGAATTTAATTCGACATGTGATTCTCAGCCAGTTGAAATATTACAATACACACTATAAACAACAATATGGTAAGCTGGTTGTGTGTTGTGATGGTCGTCATTATTGGCGCAAGGAGATTTTTCCTTACTACAAAGCAAATCGCAAAAAGGTTCGTGCTCAGTCAGATATGGATTGGCACCTAATTTTTGAAACCATGAATACTATGATTGACGATCTACGTCAAAATTTCATGTTTCCTGTAGTTCGTGTTGATCGAGCTGAGAGCGATGATGTAATCGCAACATTGTGCAAATATTATCAAACCAATGAAACTGGAGAGGATATTTTATTTGATGTAAAGCAGCCAGTACTGATTGTCAGTAGTGACAAAGACTTTGTTCAGTTGCATCAGTATGATAATGTCCATCAACTATCACCACGAACCAAAGCAATGGTGACTGATCCCAATCCAAAACTGTACATTGCACAAAAATGTATGACCGGTGACCGTGGAGATGGAATTCCAAATATTATGAGTGCTGATGATACGTATGTTAAGGAGCAACGTAGCAATAAGCTAACCTCAAAGAAGATTGATGCTCTTTTGGCTGAAGGTTATGACAATTGTCAAGATGAAACTATTAAAACACGTTGGATGCGCAATCGACGTTTAATTGATTTTGCATTTATTCCCGATGAAATTCAGGATGAGATTGTCAGTACATATAAGTTACCAATTAAGGGAAATAAGGCGAAAATATTTAATTATTTTGTTAAGCATAATTGTAATATTCTTCTCAATGAAATTAACTGTTTTGTGAATTAAAGTATGAGTGAAATTAGAGATTTTAATAAGATGGTTTTGAGTGAGGTTTTACAAGCGATTAATGATGAACCATCTTTAATGGATAAGGGTCAACCATTTGCTTTTCAACCGCACAGTGCATTAGCAATTGTTTTTGCTCATGCATATATTCCAGCAGCAAAGTTTAAACTTCCTGATGGTGATCCTCCGTATAACAAAGAAGAGCGTAAGCCTGGGATGACGTCGAGTGATCTTCTTTATGCGATTCGACGTCATCGATTCTCGTATTTTGTAGACTCTGCAATCGATCAGCGAAAGCGAGAGCAGCTTTTCATCATGCTCCTTGAAACTGTGTGTAATGATGAGGCTAAAGTTCTTCTTGCAGTTAAGGATCAAAAGTTAGATCTTCTATATCCAAATTTGACGTACGACTTGCTTGAGCAATATGGATATTTGCCGACTCGTTCTGAACAGGAGAAAGCTGAAGCAAAGTCCAAAAGCAACGTGGGCAAAAAGGATGAAGTACCAGCTGAGTATCAATCCCGTGATACGGCATCTAAAACACATTCTAAGCCGAGCACAAAGCGCGGTACTAGTACTCGCACCACAAAGCATACGGCGCCGCGTAAAACCAAAGAAAACGTGGCTGACACGCAACAATCCTAAACGAGATTGTAGAAGACTGTGAACTGCCACGATGCTTTAGCATCTGTGGCTTTCATGCTTGGATCTCTGTAAAAGTGAGTGAAAGAAAATTTCCTCACTTTTTTTTTGTTTGGCGGTTGCTTTTTTCTTTAGATTGTGTATAATATGAATTATCGAATGACCACATAGGAGAACAGCGATGCAGCGTGTTGAAGTCTACAAAGATCTTGTTTCTGGAATCACGAGAACGTATGATCAGTGGTTTGATGAAATGATTGATGTTTTTCAAGATGAGGGTTTTAATGAAACTGATGCTTTTCTTGAAGCGGTAGCGACTATTGCATCGTATGTTCGTGAAGGTGAATTTGTCTTGGTTTAACTTTTGAAGTAAAATATAATGGAACACCAGATTGTTGAAAGAGAAGAACATTATTGCTTTTGTAATAAGCGAACGCTTAGAAAGAAGCAATTTATTTTCTGTGTTATTGTTAATCGTGCTGGGTCACCAATCGCTTTTTCACACAACTCTTACAACAAAACAAATCCATTACAAGCTAAGTGGGCTGCCAGGTGTGGGTTGCCTGCTAAACAATTTGTACATGCTGAAGTAGCAGCAATTGCTAAACTTAGTCCGGCACAGCGTGAAAAGGCGTATGCAATTTATGTGTATCGTTTCGATCGCAGTGGGCGGCCAGCTAATGCTAAACCGTGTAAGATATGTCAGACTGTAATCAAAGAATGTACCAGTATTAAACATATCTACTACACAACCGAAAATGATAGTCTTGATATGAGCTATGAACGATATCAACGTTATTATAAGCGTCATGCTGATCAGTGGTGTGATGAAGATTGTCGTTAATTTGTAATAATCCTTTTGTAGGAAAAAAATAAAATATGAAGTATTATAATGTCACCTTTACGTTTAATATTCCTGTCGCCGTAAAAGATGGTGATGATGCTGAAGTTGATGCTTATTATGCAGCGCGTGCTAAGTTCTCTGACTACAATGTTAATGAGTCTCAGATTAAGTGCAATGAAGTGAGTGAATCTCAGTATCGTGTAGCTGCAGACACCGAAGCTAAACTTCATGGGAAGAAGTAATGACGACAGAGAATCCAATTCAACATGTATTCAAAGATCCTATAGACTTTTCAATGTATATTGAAGAAAAGGCGAAGGAAAATGATCAGACGTGTTTAGAAACGCTGATCGAGTTTTTGGAAGATAAGGAAATCGAGATTGAAAAGATTAAAAATCATCTTTCTCAATCCCTTCAAGATAAGATCCGACAAGATTTCGTTGATCTTGGTATGATTCGTGCAAACACAACACTGAACGAATTCTTTGAATGAGTGTGTAAGTTGTAGCACAATAAGCCAGCGACAAGCTGGCTTATTTTTTGTGTGTTGTCTTTTGTCTTTTTTGTTGGTATAATAACGGTACTGGTTAATTCTAAGGAGCAATTCAAATGGCAAAGGTTATTATTAATCATGGCGAAGCTAGCACGGTGCTGACAGTATCGGAACCTAATCTACAGTTTGTACACAGTGCAATTTCATTCCATGATCGTCGAGATTGTCGTATTGATGATATCAGTCACAATTTCCTCGCACTTCAACATAACTTCGAAGTTGGTGTCGAGTATTTGCATTACATGCAGGACCTTGTTGGTCTTTTTGAAAAACTGATGCCTGGTCAGATTGTTGGAACGACAATGCATCGCCAAGATAATATTGTCATTTATTGCACCATCGATTGTAATGATGATGAAAAAGATATTATATACACACTTTCAATGCAGCCAACGATTGATGGAATTCCTGTTGACAACGATCTAGCATGGTTGCATTTCAACGTTAATGCTTCATCGCTTCAACAGTGCTATTTGGATGCTTATGATTATTTGAATGCAGCAAAGGAGCGATCGGTAGCAATCGTTGAGCTTCTGGATCGTGTGTTTCAGCAAGTATATGATGATGACATGTTCACTAGCCAGACAATCGAAATTCAGGAGTAATAATGTCAACCGCTCGAGTACGTACAATTGTTCATGACAATTACATTACATTTTCTGCTGCAATTGAAGAAGAGGATTTCAATTATGCAACCGTTGGTCTGGGCCTAAATCATCTTGATCGATGCCGGTGCATTAAGGAAAATCTCATTGCTGAGTATCGACAGCATCTTCAGCAGTATATGCACAGTCAGTGTCTCGTTAACACGATCGATGATTGGCTGAATAATAACCCCGATATTCAATCGTTGAATGAAAACCTTCAGATTTTCATTCCCACAGGAGAAGGGACTCAACTACAGCTGGATATTATTGATGATTTTGATCATGACACTCGATACTTGAGTTTTCAATCTCTTGTACATGGATACAAGATCGATGCTCCGTTAGTTTTTCAGATGTTTCAGTTTGACGTCACTGTTGACTTTTTGAAGACTTGTGTAGACAATATTGTCGATCATCACATTCCAGATCAGCAAAGAAAGATGGATATTTTCTTTGCTCTGGTTGATCAAATTTCCGAACAAGATTTGCAGCTAACTAATATAATCTCAATCGAATGCTAGGTTTTGATGCTTTTAAGTTGTGGGTTGCTATGAGACAACATTTCACAACAAAAAACTTTGACATTTTTAAAAACAAGGGAAGAGTGAAAGGTAAATACGAAACGTTTCTTGCTCGATCCGATAGCCCTGTTATTGAATATGTCGCATCGAAGTTTGAGATTCGTGATTTTGTGTATTATCTTGCAGGCAATTTCATCTATGGTAATGATGCTTGTATATGGGATTATGGACAAGGTGCCGCCAACTACAACCTTTTCATTGCTCGTAAAAAAGTTTTAGGTAATGTTGTTGCCAATGACTTTAAATCGTTGGATAATATGAACATTGCTTACAACGATGGAATCGGAGTTATAAGAGCGCTGACGCGAAATCAAATAACTATTGAAACCGCAAGTGTAATCAATCAAGTTATAAACCTAACTGACCAGTTGCGACCGCTGCCAGTAGGAAAAATGGTCGAACCACTACTGATGAGAATTGATAAGTCGAAAGGATTTATCAAGGTGCCATCAGGTGTAGAAAAATACATTTTAACAAATATTACTTTTTAAAGAATAGACAAATATGAAACTCGATATTTCCAAGCTCAAGAAGATTTCTTCCTCCACCCTTTCTACGCTTGCTACGAAGGAAGCAAAGAATAATTATGTTGATGATCGCTTTTGGAAGCCTGAGCTCGATAATGCTGGTAATGGCCGAGCTGTGATTCGAATTCTGCCTTCCATTCGTGAAGGTGAACTTCCTTGGGCTGAACAGTGGTCTTATGCTGTTAAGGGACCAGCTGGTTGGTATATTGAAACCAGTCTTCGCACAATCAATAAGCCTGACCCGATGGCTGAGTATATTGCTTCTCGTTGGAAGCAAGCGATCACTGAAGCTGATAAGCAGGCGCTTCGTTCTGCAGGGCTTTCCAAGGCTCGTCATCAGTACATTGCAAACATTCTCGTTGTCAATGATCCTGCACATCCTGAGAACAATGGCAAGGTGTTTCTCTGGCGTTTTGGTCAGAAGATCTTTGAGATGATCACTGATAAAGCCAAGCCTGATGCATTTGACGAAACACAGGGTAATATCAATGTTACTGATTGGGATGCTGGTTGTAACTTCCGTTTGATGGTATACACGCAGGATAAGTTCCCACGTTACGACAAGAGCTCTTTTGAAGCTCAATCATCAATTGGCGATGATGCAACTATCGTTGCGATCGCAGATAAGATGTATGATCTTGGCGAGTTCTCTGATCCAGCAAAGCTGAAGGATTACGATACTCTTAAAGCACGTCGTGATCGCGTGTTTAACCTAACATCTGATGACTTTGAATCTGCTCCTCGTCAGGATTTTGCGCCTGCAGCTACTCAAAAGCCAAATTTTAATAAGCCAATGGCAGCTCCAGTTGCCCAGAGTGCAGTACAGCCTCAGCAGCAGGTTGTTAAGCCGGTTGTTCAGCCAACTGCCGAAACCGCTCCATGGCAAGCTGCTCCTGCAGCAACCACAGCTACATCTGAGCTTGATGATATTGATTTTGATGCTCTGATGGCAGATATCTAAATATAGAATCAAAATTCATTCGTACCAGCGACGCCCTTAGAACATTCAGCTGGCATGAGTGAATGCCAGGAGGGGCCTCGTGTAAAAGTGAGGCCCCTCTTTTTGTCTGTTGCCTTTTGTCAAAATTTTAGTATAATAACCATATAACAATCAAGGAGACACAAACAATGGATACGATCGTTTTTTATGTTCATGGCTTTAATAGTGGTGCAAAGTCGTCAACCGTTGCTCGAGTGACTGAAGCACTCGGTGATGGTTATCATGTAGTTCCTCTTCATTACAATAGTGGTGATGATTACTACACAAACATGATCGATCTCCTCGCTCAAATCAATCACGTTGCGATTGATTATCCACTTGACAATGTTGTGATCATTGGGACCAGTCTTGGAGCGTATTATGCGCATCAACTCAGCCAGAAACTCGCAATTGGTTGTATTATGATTAACCCCGCAATTAAACCAAAAGATGTGTTGGCTAAGTTTATTGGTGATAATACGAATTATGTTACTGGAGAGAAGTATCGTTTGCTTGCCTCTGTAGTTGATAGTTACCCAGAGATGCTTCATCTTAGTCGAATTGCAACAACGGTGTATGTCAGTAAGAATGATGAATTGATCACTGATAATGTTCAGACTGTTGAGAAGACGCTCGGCAACGCTGTTAATATTGTTGTTACTGACACCAAGCACCGAATCGACGATTTCGCTAAGCTGGAAGATTTTAAGCACAATGTTAATATGTGTTCACTAAACCTCGCTATTTTTGAGGATTAATAAGTACCCACAACAAAACGTTTTCTGTTTCTTATGATTTCATTTTCAGATTTTCTTGTTGAGCACGTCGAAAACCTATCTTCCTCTGAAGCAAAGGAAAAATATGTCGACGAAGTTTGGCAGATCCTTCAAGACAGTTACAAGTATTGTGGCGGAATCCACGGCAGTGGTTTCAAATCTAAGCAAGACATGATCGACAATGTTCCATTTTGGAAGCTTCAGAAGAAAGGTGGCAAGATTGTTGCTTGTGTAATGTATAAAGATAAGGGTGGGCGAAAGATGGTTGCTCTTGGTAGCGATGGCTCGGCCGAAGGCAAGAAAGCTGTTAAACAATTCATCTTTGATGATATCAAGCATCAACGTGCATACGGTGAAGTTAGTGATGCTGTTCAGCGTTTCATCCTTAAGCATCTGACTGAAGACGAAATCGAAAAGTATTTCGTTCCTGCCGAGCGAGTAGAAGTGATTCTCCACAAGCCAGTCAAACCTACTGGTAAGTTCACATACACTCGTGAGATTGGTGGTCATGAGCATGAAAAGATGATGTACGGTGTTCCTGGTAAAGGTTTTGAAGGGAAGTAACCTATCAAACAATAGGTTAATATAACGAAGCCCTCTGTGAGTTGCAGAGGGCTTTTCTTTTGGTGTATAATACATCCATCATATTAATTCGTAGAAGGAGACCGATAATTGTTTAAAAATCAATATAATGATGTTAAGCCAGTCAAGCTGAAAACATACAGCAGCGTTCATTTGATTCGAAACAAGATCTTTGTTCGTGGAATCGATGAACAAGGTAATCGAGTCAGCTACTACGATGAATTTCAACCTACTGTGTGGGTACCCTATGAGTTTGATTATCGAGAGTATAAGGGTGACATCATCAATGTCGATTTCAAACGTTGGACTTGTTTGGTTGATGATGTTCCGTTGGTTGGGTTGACATTTAAAAACATCTATACGTGTAAAGAATTTGTTCGTAAGAATTCAAAGATTACTAAGAATCCAAACGGTCAAGGGGTTAGCATCGACACGCGTGTACATACGTCCCCAAATAACATGTTTGTTAGTCAGTATATTGCTGAGAAGTTTGCTGGTGATTGTCAGACCGATTCTAGTAGCCTAAAGATCTACACATATGACATTGAAACTGAGGTTGGTCATCGCGAGGTAGATGATGACACTGTTGTTCATTTTGTGCACAAGAATGATGCAACAAAGAGCAATATTGAATCGCAACCAATTTGTCAGTTTGAGAAGCGATGGAATAAAGAAGATTATCTTTTGCAGGATCCATACAATTCATCCAGCTGGATCCCTCTAAAGCAACACCCTTATCGATACGTTGGTGGGTTCCCTGATCCAATGGAAGCAAAAGAAAAAGTTACCTTGATCACAGTTAAAGATTTGAATGCGTCACAGATTTGGACATGGGGTCTTGAAGATTTTGTCAATGAGCGTGATGATGTAACATACATCCAGTGCAAGGATGAAAAGACACTTTTGAAGTCTTTTGTTGAGTTTATTGAACAAGATTATCCAGATGCCACTACGAATTGGAATGGCTCTGCGTTTGACAACACTTATATTTGTAATCGAGTAAAAAACATTCTTGGTGAAGATTGGATGAAGCGATTGAGTCCATGTGGAGAAATCAACTTTAAGCAAGTTGAATTCAACGAGTATGGTCGATCAATTGTGGAAACATCGTGGGTGGGGATTAATGATCTCGATTATTTGAGGTTGTATAAGAAGTTCACATATGGTCAGAAGCCTTCATACAAATTGGATGCGATCGCTGAATTCGAAATTGGAATTAAAAAGATCCCTAATCCAACAGGTGGATCGTTTAAAGACTTTTACACTGGTGAGTTTGATGTAACAACAAAACCAAATGAAGATGACCATCAAATCAAGAAGCTTGGTTATATTCGAACTCAATTGAAGAAAACGTTGTATCAACATCCGGAGAATATGGACAAATACAATCAGCTGAATGAAAAGATTATTCGAATGTGTAAGCAATTATTCATCGAATATAACATTCGAGACGTAGAGCTGGTTGATAAAATCGACGCCAAGCAAAAGTTCATTGATCTGATCATGACGATCGGTTATATGGCACATTGCAATTTTGAAAACGTTTTCAGTCCTGTTCAGATGTGGGATTATTTTCTTTACAACACACTGCTGGAACAGAATAAAGTAATTCCTATCAAACATGGTGGTCAAAAGAGTGAAAAGTTCCCAGGAGCGTATGTTAAGCCACCACTAGTTGGAAGACACGAATTTTGCGAATCATTTGACCTCGATAGCCTTAACAAATAAGGGCCTTATAAAAGCAATTTTATTTGAAAACCTCGTGAAATCAGGGAAACTCCTTATAAGGGACAATCCTGAGCCAAGCCTTTTAATAAGGAAGGTGCAACGACTATCGAAAGCACATCAAAAGATGGAAGTGAGTAGAGTACATTCAAGTGAATGGAAGTGCGAGGGGTCCGAATTCGGATCATGATATAGTCTGCTCTTTATGGTAACATAAAGCGGTCATGTTATAGTGGCGGTTAGAGATTAACGACCTCTAATGAACATAATGGTTATCCGCATATTATTTTACAGTACAATATTAGTCCAGAAACAATTATCAAAAACAAGATGAATGAACCAGTGGTTGTTCCAACCAATTTGGCAGATTTGGTGTCTGGTAAATTTGATACTAATTTTGCTCGTGAAAACAATTACAGTATGGCAGCAACAGGTGTTTGTTTTACACGTGAAAAATGGGGGCTCCTTCCAGAAATGTGTCACAACTTATACGCTGGGCGTAAAATCACCAAGAAGCAAGCATTAAAATATAAAGCAATGCGAGAAGATATTATTGCAGAGCTGCATCATCGAGGGGTTGAAATTTAAGGTTTGTATATGAAAGAATTTGAAGAATATTTGAATGAAGCTTTTCTTAATGAGGCTTCTCTCGGCCGTTTCTAGCAACACTATAAAGAACACAAACCAATGGCATTTGTCAGCGCTGATCGTAATGAAAACACCAAACAGCAAAATGCTAGGAACTTCAGCACACTTAAACGACACGTACGCTTAGCAGGATTTGGGTACAATCGAATCAAGGGTGGTTATGTTGAAGAGGGCGGTAAAAAGGTTGATGCGGAAAACAGCCTTCTTATCATTGGCAATTCAGCTGAAGATGAAAAACGTGTGTGTGATCTCGCTATTGGTCTAGGGAAGATGTTTGATCAATCCAGTATCATGTTCGTCGATACCAACGGTGATGCCCAATGGATCTCGACAAGAGAAGATAGTGACGTTGGGCCTATTGGAACGATCAAAAAGCTAGGAAAATTTAGAACCAACAATATCAACGACTTCTATAGCAAGTTGGGCAACAAGACGTTCAAATTTGATATGCTGGTAGAAGAGGCGCCATATCGTCCGGATATTCGTGAACGTCATTTGAGGGAATGGTTTCAGCAGAATCTAGACAAACATGGAGCTGATACATGTCAACTGTGGGAAGAACAATCATCGACAGTATCAGTTGATCATATTGATCAAAAGATTGAAATGATGGAGCAAACTCTTCTGGAGGCATCTCTTGGTCGTTTCTGGCAGCATTACAAAGAGCATAAGCCAATGGCGTTTGTCAGCGCTGATCGTAATGAGCGTACCAAGAAAGAAAATGCGGCCGCATATAAAGATTTGAAAAAGTGGGTCCAACAATCAAATTTTGGCTACAATCGTGTTAAAGGTGGTTATGTCGAAGAAGGTGGGCGTACAGTCGATAACGAAAACAGTGTTTTGATCATTGGCAAAGGTCCTGAAGACGAACACCGTCTTTATAATTTTGCAGTTAGTTTAGGTAAACACTTTCAGCAATCAAGCATTCTATTCATTAGTAGTGACGGTGACGCAAAGTGGGTAGCGACTCGAGATGACTGTTGGTTTGGTCGAACAGGTGAAACGCAAAAACTTGGCAAGTTCAAGACAAGCAACATTAACGACTTCTACAGCAAATTGGGCAACAAGACGTTCAAGTTTGATGAGTTGAAAGAAGAGGTGCCATATTATCCAGACAATCGAGAACGCCAACTGCAAGTATGGTTCCTTCGTGATATGGATCGTTATGGAAGCGATTTTTGTGAGCGCTGGGCCAATAGACCAAAATAGTCAATTAAATACCAATAAGTGATTAACGTTTGTGTAATCATGTGGTTTTATAAACAATTTGCAGCTAGCTGATATTTTTCGTTAGCTGCATCTCTAATGAAGTAATATTGAATAATAATGAAGCTAATTGCAATTTGTGGCCAAAAAGGCACTGGTAAAGATCTTGTTTCCAATTTAATTGTTGATGCGTTGATCAAGCAAAATGTTCCAGCTCGCAAGCTACAGTTTGGAGACGCCGTTAAGAAGATTATTCAAGCGGCTTTTGCTCTTCGAGACGATCGAGAATATAATCAATTTATTCGTGGTTTTCTTCATCTTCCCAACGGTCGTGATCGTACGGGGAAAGAGGTGATGAAGGTTATTCAAGCACGTCTTCGTCAGTATAATAATAAGGTGTTTATTGAGGATGTTGAAGATCACATGCTTGAATTTAAGGGTTATCATCCTGAGCAGTGGAATGATGTCGTTTTTGTGATCACAGATCTTCGATATAAAGAAGAATTGAAGTGGTGCCGAGCCAACAGTGCAACAATTATTAAAGTTGAACGCGAAGGTGGTGTATTTGATCCACTTGCTGAACAACCTGAAATTGATGACTTTTTTGTTCATCATATCATTGACAATAACGGCACTGAGGCTGAGCTTAATGAACAGATTAAGAAACTTCTTCCTAAGATTGTTGACATTTGACAACATTTCAGCTAGAATAAAGGCCTAGTGCATCAAGCACCAAATTATTATTGACTATTGTGAGGAATGAATAATGAAGCTCAGCTCTAATACCATTACCCTTCTTGAAAACTATGCATCGATTAATGGTAATTTGATCATCACGCCAGGGAATATGCTAAAGACGATGCATGCGTGTCGTACGATTTTTGCAAATGCTCAGGTAGAAGAAGTGTTTGATCGTACGTTTGGGATCTATGATCTGAAAGAGTTTCTTGCAACTCTAGCAATGTTTAAGAACCCAGATCTAACATTTAATGATCAGTATGTTGATATTGTTGACGAAGATGATCCAACAATTCACACGAAGTATTGGAGCGCAGATACTGATATTCTCACACAGATTCCTGAACTTAAACAGCTTCCATCTCCGTCTGTTGTGTTTAATATCTCTAACATTAACTTCAAGCGAATTCAAAAGGCAGCTGCGGTTCTGAAATGTCCAGACATTGTTTTTGAAGGAAAGGATGGTAAGATTGTTGCTAAAGTGTGCAACCTCACTAATGCAACGAAGAACGACTTTACAGTGGTTCTAGAGGATAATTTCACTGGTGAAGATTTCAATGTTCATCTTAAGCAAGATAAACTGATGATCATCAATGGCGATTATCGATGCGAGCTAATCATGAATAAGATTATTGAGCTCAATCATACTGAACGTGAAGTCAAGTATCTTATTACGCTCGATGTTAATTAATTGAAGATGGGGATCTAATTACAAAGGCAGGAACAAGCGTCCTGCCTTTTTTGTATCTGTTGACTTTTTTAAAGGTCAATGCTAAAATGAAGGAACGTTAATTATGTGTGATGAGGTTTGTGAAATGACGTTGACTATTAATCAAGGTGAAGCTCTTTGGACCCAGAAGTATCGTCCAAATAATATTGATGAGTGCATTCTTAGTGCTAAAACCAAGGCCATCTTTAAGGGGTTCTTGGAAAAAGGTGATATCCCAAATCTAATTTTGGCGTCCCCCGCTGGCCACGGAAAAACAATGAGTGCTCGAGCAATTTGTAATCAGCTCGGTTATGACGTGATGTTTATCAATGCGTCATTGGAAAATGGGATCGACATTCTTCGTAATAAGATTCAAAATTTTGCAAGCAGCATCAGTCTTTCTGGTTCAAAGCATTGTGTGATTCTTGATGAAGCTGACTATCTAAGTCCTGCTGCCCAGCCTGCTCTTCGTAGCTTTATGGAATCATTCTCTAAGAATACAAGGTTTATTCTTACATGCAATTATCCTAACCGCTTAATTGAACCTCTTCATAGTCGTTGTACACTTATTAATTTTGATGTCGATCCTGCTGAGCGTGAAGACCTTGTTAAGCAAACATTACGTCGTGTATTTGCGATCCTCAAGAATGAAAATGTCCAATTTGAACCTAAGGCAGTTGCAGTTGTAGTCAATCGTCATTATCCTGACATTCGTCGAGCGTTGAATGAGTTGCAACGTTATAGTGCTAATGGTGCAATTACGTTAGACATTATTAGCGAAGCAATTACAGACAACTTTGAAGATCTTGTTAATGCATTAAAGGCTCAAAATTTCCGTGAGATGCGTCAGTGGGTGGCGATGAATAAAGATACTGCTGGTGAAAAGATTTTCACATATTTTTATAATAATGCACACAAGTTCATGAAACCTGACAGCATTCCTCAAATGGTTCTTACTAGTGCCGAATATCAATATAAAGCTGCATTTGCCGCAGACCAGGAAATTAACATTGCAGCGTATTTGACAGAATTGATGGCAAATTGTCAGTTTCTCTAATTCAAAGGAGGGATGATGGCAGAGAGTAAACAAAATCTCAGTTTTGTTTTTGGAGAGGATGGTTCGATTGGTCAAGAATCTATAATTGATCCTGAGCTCGAATTTCAGCCCGAAAAGGTAAAGAAGTTATCTCCATTTGATTTTGTCAACGCAATTAACTACTCAAAGGAAGATATGTTTGCCCCAGATTATTCTGGGGAGCGAACAACACACAGTGATAGTGAATATCCTAAATTTATTATCAATCGTGCGATGAGTTATTTTCCTGACACGATTATGTTTGCAAATGCTGCTAACACTACACTAAGTAATGTATCAAATAGTAGTCATTTCGATTTTTATCGATATGGGGTTGGTCGTAAGAAACGTTTTAGTAAATGGGCCAAACCTATTAATAATGATACAATTGAGTTGCTTTGTCAGTATTATCAAATTAATGTAACCAAAGCAGTCGAAGTGACTCAAATATTGAACGAACAGCAAATTGATGCTATTCGTCAGAAGATGAGCCATGGTGGAAGAGCAAAAACAAAATGATCGATTTGACAATATTCGATCACACATTATAGAGATTGAATTGAAGGATCCTTCTTGTTTCAGTAAAATTGCGGAGGTACTGACTCGAATTGGAATCCCTTCTTATAAAAAACACAACTTATATCAAACTGCACATATCCTTTATAAGAGACAAAAATATTATATTGTACACTTCAAGGATATGTTTGCTTTAGATGGAAACCAATCAACAATTACGCAACTAGATATTGATCGTGTACGAATGATCGTCAAGCTATTAGTGCAGTGGAATCTTTGTACTATTGTTGATGATACTGATGTTTCCAAGTATAATATTCCTTTGCTGGTTGTCCCTCGTTCTCAACTCAGCCAATGGAATTTGGTACCAAAATATAGCATTGGTCATTACCATTCTAAACATTAACACAATAAACTGGTGAATTACTATGGACAAAATTGAACTTAACGATGATTGTAAGATTAATGTAAAGCTGGCCAACGTCAACTGGAACGTTGTTCTTGATTGGCTAGCTCACACCCCATACACAGAGGGTCGTCAGATCCTCACAGATCTTAATGAACAGATCAAGAAGATTGACAAGAATAGTCAGGAAAAGGAGTTCACAGCTTCTCTGATGATTCGTCAGTTTAATACATTGATTTTTGGCCTTGGTCAGGCGCCATATTACCTTGTTGCAGATATCGTTCAGTCGATTTATGCCCAGGGTCAGGCTGAAATCCAACGTCTTCGTGAAGAAAATATTCAAGCCGCTGTTGAAAAATCCGAGTTGAGCCCTGATAATACTAATACTGAGGTTGAGCAGCCAAAGAAGAAGCCAACTCGCCGCACTAAGGCTAAGAAGGCTGAACCTGCTGCTGAATGAAATAAGTTAGTTTGAACAAATAAAGGGAAATATAATCAATGTCTTTTGAGATCGTTGCCAACTCCAAGAAGCACTTCGTTAATGCTTTTGATGAACATAATGCAATCGTTGTGTTTGATCTTCTTGGATATGATCGTAAGTCGCTCTCTGTTCGTATGAAGCCGGCTACTGATTTCCAGGGTTACCTTGTAGAAGTAACTTCCGATCAGGGTTATCGTCCAACAGTTAATGTTATTCGTAAGTCAAAGTTTGCTGAGTTGATTGAAATTGAAAAGCCGAAGTCTTTTGAACCAATCGTTATTGCGTCTGCTAAGGTTGTTTCGTCTGACAAGGTAACCGCGGAAGCTGAATTCGTTGATGGTGCTCTTGTTGTTCTCATCAATCAGCCGGTACCAGAAGAAGAAAAGGTTCAGCATATTGCAATTAATTGTCAAGATGATGCAACCGCTTCAGAAGAAAAACAAGATTCTATCGAACAGCGTTACAAGGAGCTGATGAAGAAGTATGATCTTGACAAGGTTTATTCTTGGAAGGAATCTCCTTGGAAGTACACTGAAAATTATTGGTTGAATGATAAGCCAGTTGAAAAGGCTGAATTTGAAAAGGCAACTGGTAAGAAAACTAAGGACCTTCTTGGTCATCGGTTTGGCGATGAACTTGATGAAATGTTCAAGGTGTTCAGCGACGTCTTTGGCGATCGCAAGTAATCTAGAAACCATCTTTAGATAAGCAAAGGCAGGAAGCATGTTGCTCCTGCCTTTTTCTTTGCAGTATAATAATACAACCTAAAACAAGCACTTAAGGAACCATCAATGCAGTTTGAAGATAAAATCATTGCAAATATTCTGTATGATGAGGAATATGCATTCAAGATCCTCCCATACACTAAAACTGACTACTTTGATCAGGATTACAAAATTGTTGTCGATGAAATTGTAAAGTTCTTTACTGAGTATGGTGCGATTCCAACTAAAGATGAATTGATCATCGAGGTGTCCAATCGTCGAGGGTTGACAGACAAACAGGTTGGCAATATCAAAGATTTGGTAGCGTCTTATAAGCGAGATGATAGTGATCGTGAATGGTTGACAAAGAACACTGAAAAGTTTTATCAAGAGCGTAGCCTTACTAATGCAATCATCAATGGTGCATCGATCCTTGAAAAGGGTAACCAAAACACCAATGAAATCTTGAAGATGGTTCAGGATGCACTAAGTGTTAGTTTTGATAGCCATCTGGGCCATGATTACTATCATGATGTTCAAACACGTTTTGATGCATACCATCTTAAGGAAGATAAAATCACCACGGGGGTGCCAGTACTCGATAAGATTACACTGGGCGGATTTAGTCGAAAGAGTCTGAACTGTGTGTTGGCTAGTTCAGGAGCTGGGAAGACGCTTTACATGATCAGCACTGCCTGTAATGCACTCAGGGCGGGGTATAACGTTCTTTATATCACGCTTGAAATGAGCGAAGTGCGAATTGCAGAACGAGTTGATGCGAATATGCTTAGTGTGACAATTCCATCTCTATCAAAAATGGACATTAAGCAATACACTCAAAAAATTGAGAATATTAAAGATACTAAGCATGGTAGATTAATTATTAAAGAATTTCCAACTAGTAGTGCCGGAGTTCTTCATTTCAAGAATCTTCTTAATGAACTGAAGATGAAACAGGGATTTATTCCTGATCTTATTGTGGTTGACTACATCAACCTTATGACGAGTTGTCGTTACAAAGCTGGGATGGTCAATTCGTATGGGATGGTCAAGGCTGTTAGTGAAGAACTTCGAGGACTTGCTGTTGAACAGAATGTTGCTATTCTTACAGCAACTCAAACCAATCGTAGTGGTATGAATAGCAGCGACATTGAGATGGATCAAGTCAGCGACAGTATCGGTCTTGTGTTTACCCTAGATATGCTATTTGCATTGATTCGTACTGAAGCGCTTGATCAAGCAAATCAAATCATGGTTAAACAACTTAAGAATCGTTACACCGATCTTAATAATCTTCCTGTGATTGAATTGGGGATCAATCGTGATCATATGAGAATCTATGATATGGATGCAGATCCATACAAGGTTGATCCAAATGATTACAAGCCAAAGCGTGCAGTGGTTCCAACAAGGCAGCAAGAAACAGCACCCAACTTCTATCAGGAAAAGAAAATTCAACCTAAGAACGACTTCAGTAAGTTCCAGTTTTAATTAACACAAACGCCACTAACTATCAATAGTGGCGTTTTCTTTTCACCATCTGTTTAATGGCCGATTTTAACCCCCAGAACGTGTCGATCACTCATCTAGAGTTCACATCCATCAACCAGGCTGTCAATGTCGTAAACACGAGATTAGACGAGTATAGAGTGCAATCCGCAACGTATCGAACCAGCAATGGAGTTAGTTTCCCAGATTTAAAAATTATTTGTAATGATACTAATCGGTGGTCGTATTCTAGTTTATTCAAATATAGTGTTAACCGTAAGTGCTATTACTCAATGTTTCCAGAACCTGATTACAAAGTTACTAAGCACAGTGTTAATAATATTTCTTTGTTGCCTGAAGAATATGATGTGTTGTATCGAGTTGATAATCCAGAACCATCTATGAACATCCATTTTGATCTGATTGGGCTGCAACGTCATGCACACGAAACAACTGATCCAGACACAGGAACATCAACAATTACATGGGGCGAATGGTATGAGTGGAGTCAAACATATACCATCACTATTGAAACCAATCTAGAACGTCATTGTGCATTGATTGAAGAGGCCTCCAAGAATGGCAAGTATGCAAAGCTGGCTCCAGAACCATAAATTACAAAAAAATGTAAATATATTGTAGATACACATGTGCAATGAAAGATGAAATCAGTTTCATCTTTTGGTTAGTATTTCACTGAACAAATCATGGAATTGATACAAACGTTATGGCAGGTGATTATTGCAGGTGGCCCATCTGCCATTATTAGTCTTTTATTTGCAGCCGTCGTCTATCTTGCATGGGAACGTCAAAAGTTAGCAAAAGAGATTGAAAGGTATCAGAAGTTGCTTCTCGACAACCGCGATCAATACAGTGACAGTATTATGGAAATTATTGATCGATACCACAAAGGTAACCTTGAGTTAATTCAAGCGTTAAATGAAATCAAAACCGTATTGGCAACTATGCAAAAAACAATGTTTTACCGACGAAAGAACAATTGAACAAATATGTTTATTAAAAGCTTGAAAGCGATCAAACAGACGTTATCGAACGATCGTGAAGAAAATCGTTATTATCAAAATCAATATTCTCGAAAATTGGAGGAAATTGATAATAGCTTCACTGCACTCAAAAAAAGCAGCAACGATCTCGCATCTGTAGCGTCTGAAATCTCCACAATGCTTAAACGTCATGTTGAAATGTGTGAAAAACGGTTTGTTGCAATTACAAATGTTATTGATGATGTTGTAATTATTAAAACAATTAATCGTCAATGGACCCATGTTAACAAATATACATGCAAGGTTTTTGGTATCGATCCTGAAGTTTGTATTGGAAAATCCAACGATGAAATAATAGCAATTTATCCACACCTCAAACCGATTTTAACCAAACTGAGCGAAGTAGAAAAAGAAAGTTGGAATCAACGACGGATTCAATGCATTAATCTGAAAATTGATGTTAATGGAATTCCTACAATATTTGACGTAAATATTAATCCAATAGAAACTAATGACGGTGTGATGCACGAAATTATTGTTGTTGGTAAGAATATCACGCCGTGTGGGAGTATCAAATGAGTGCTCAGTGTAATTTGTATCTCGATAAAGGGGCAGATTTTAATGCTACTGTAGTAATTACTGGCATCAATAATTGTCCAGTGTGTATCAATAATTGGAAATTTAATTGTCAAGCTCAGTTGATTTATAATCCAAAAATCAAGGTTGATGTTGTTGCAGAACCAGATCCTCGAATTAAAGGTGCATTAAATCTGTATATTCCTGCCCACGGAACTGAGAGAATGCCGACTGGAAACTGGCAGTACGATATTGAAATGAGTTATAAAAATCATCCTGCCGAAGTTAATAAAAAGCTTCGTGTTCTCAGTGGCAAAATAGTTGTCAATGAGAACATCACAACAAACTGTTGGTAATATTAGAACAAATTTCATAAAGGGGAGATTAATTAATCTCCCCTTTCTTTTGTGAAAACCCTTGACTTAAGTCAAGGGTTTTCACAACGAAATTCGAGCAAGAAAACCACAGGTGCTTTGGTGTCGTGATAGTTCACTTATTTTTAGGTCATGATAGTTTCTTAAATATCATATAGTGACGTCACTCGAACTTCAACAAATATAAGCAATGCTAAGAAATCCTCGTAAAACGTTGCAAATGTGCAATAACAAGGTGACTGTTAGCTTGCCATTAACTGAGATTGATATTGAAGAGATTATCGATCGTGTTGCAGAAGCAATTGGTCGAACATCAATAGCTGATATCGAAGATGTTGATCTTACCACTTATGGATTATATGACGGATACGTTCTTGTATATGACCATATCAGTAAGAAATGGCAATCTACCAATTATCTTGACCGCCAAATTGTTGATGGCGGTGAATACTAAAACATACATATTACATTATTAACGCGTTAATAAAAGGCTAATTTAAATGGCTCAATCTGTTATTCAAATTAAACGCAGTCTGGGTAATGCTGCTCCTGGTCAACTTCGTCCAGGCGAGTTTGCCTACAGCTCTGCTGAAACTGGTGCTACTGGCACAACCGCTGGTGTTCTTTATATTGGTGGTCCTTCTGCTAATAGCCAAGGTTTTGCTACTACCAATTATGTTATTGGTGGCACAAAGTACACATCCCTTCTCGATGTAGAAGCTGGTAAGCTTACTGCAGGTAAGGCTATCGTTGTCGATAAAGACGGTGGTGTAGATACAATTCACGGTGTCAAGAATACTGACACTGGCGAAACAAAGCTCGTCATTGGTCTTCCTGATACAGAAAACCAGAAAGTAGTCATTCATGACCCTTATGTCAAGAATAAGAGTGGTGAGATTATCAAGCTTGATCAGTTTATTGATCAGTTTGTTAAAGACGGCGTAATTACACTCGTTGCTGGTGACGGTATTGCTAATATTACCAACCAGAATGGCACGTACACAATCGCACTTAAGCCAACAGGTGCTAATGCTGGCAAGTATGGCAGTGAAACTAAGGTACCTTCTTTCACAATCAATCAGTACGGTCAAATCACTGAAATTAGTGAAAAGACAATTAGCACTGCAATGAATGTTGAGGATAGTACTGGTGATAATGCTGGTACCGTTGATCTTATCAACGGTAAGATGGTGTTTGGTGATGGCATCAAGCTTGATACACAAACATCTGGTACTATCAAGGCAGAGGTTGATGAAACAGTCGTTCGTACATCTGGCGCACAATCAATTGCTGGTGTTAAGACAATGAGCGATATGCCAGTAATTACTGCTGATCAGGGCGATATTAAAACGGGCAATGCTAATGAGGTTGCCAAGCTTGGCACAGTTAAAGCTCAGACGGTGTATACGGACACTACAGAAAATGGCACAACTGTTGCTCTTGGTGGAATTCCAAAAGGTACCAAGTATACCGATGCTGATGTAACAAAGATTCTTCATGAGCTTCTTCACCCATATGTTGCTCCTACTGGTGTTAGTCTCACTCTTAACGAAAATGGTGGTGTTTTTGAAAAGGGTGTCACAAAACACATCACTTCTGGTACTGTTAGATGGACCAACGGCAGCACACGAGTTGAAAAGGCTGAAATTCTCGTCGGAGATGTGGCTAAGGGCACCCAAACTGTAACTGGGGTCAAAAACAGTCAGTCTGTTACAATTACAGAAGCGATCGACGTTAAAGACAACACTAATTTTACCGCTCGTATTACTGAAGATTCTAAGCAGCAGACGATTTCTGGTGGTAATGTTGGATTTACGTTTGTTTACCCATTCTATCACGGCGTGCTGGAAGCAGCTGCTTCCATAACAGAAGCAGCAATTAAAGGATTGCAAAAAGATGTTTCTATCAAAGGAACAAAGAGTTATACCTACGATACTGCTAAAATTGAAAAACAGGTCGTCATAGCTTATCCTGCTTCTTACGGTGATTTGAAGAGCATTCTTGATCCTAATAAATTCGAGAATATCGATAAGTTTAAAGGCGCTAAGAGCACAGTATCTATTACTGGCCTTGATAATACACCTCAACAATATATTGTCTATGCTCCTAAGACAAACGTTGAAAATATGAAGTTTACGTTCAGCTTCTAATTGATAAGGAGATAATAAATGGCAAATATTAATGAGTCTATTAAACTAGCGTCTGGTTTTCTATTAAAAGGCGCACCTGTTGATTTAAAATTAACAGCTAAGACTATTGAAGAACGAAATAATTTTGTTAAAGAAAACGTTCTTTATAAGGGTGCAGTTGTTTACGTAGAAGCTGATGATGTATACTACGTCTGCACTGGTGAAAAGCCCAACGAAGAAGATTACTCTGAATGCTTCCGTCCATTCCTTGAAGGACAAGCGGTGGACAGTACTGTTGTTCACATTAATGGTGATGAAACAATCAACGGCACAAAGACGTTCACATCTGCTCCTAAAATCAATACTGAAACAGTAACGACGAAGGAGTATGTCGACAGTCAGTTCGTTGAAAAGGTAACCAATGAAATTGGCAAGTCACTACAGGCCCATCATAAACAGCTCGACACATTCTCCGCTTTTGATGAGCAAGGCATTGTTCATCGTAATGCTGAAGGGGTCTTCAAGGGCATCACCGTTTCTGGTGAAAAGGGTGTTGATGTAACACTCGATCCTGTTGGTGGCACACTCAAGGTTGGTCTTACTGATGGTGGCGCAGCTGGTACGTTCTTCAAGGTTACTACTGATGTACAGGGTCGTGTAACCAAGGGCGAAAATCCAACTAAGGTTGACGAGTTTGGCATTGTTGACGCAGTTCACAAGACCGGCGACACGATGAGCGGTGTGCTGAAATATGCTGGAACAGTTGATGAAAGCATGTTTGATGCCAACACTCTTGTCACGAAGAAGTATGCGGATAACGTTGCATTAGGTTTTGTTTTCCATGATGCTTGTCGTGCTGGTGCTACTGAAAACGTTGAAGGCACGTACCAAGATGGTAGTCAGCCAGGCAAACCTGGTGTTGGTGCTACATTTACAACCAGCGTTAAGACATTTGGCGGTGTTACTGTCAAACAAAATGATCGTGTCTTGCTCGTTGCTCAAACTGATGCTAAGCAGAATGGTGCTTACACTGTCACGTCAATTGCTGATCAGGCGACATTAACCCGCGCACATGATTTTGATGGCGATCCTGCAATTTCCTTTAATGGTGCTTCTTTCCTCATTGCCGAGGGCGATAATAAGGGTCAGGTGTGGCGTCTTTCTAATATTGGCACACTGATATTCGGTACGACTGAGCTTGAATTTGTTCAGATCTTTGCTCCTACTCAGTTAATTGCCGGTGATGGTATCTCTGTTAATGGTGCTACGATCAGCGTTGCACAGGGTAACACAGTTAAGGTCATTGGCAGCAAGCTTGAAGTAGCTTCTGGTGACGACAACTCTGGTAAGGTGCTGTTTGCTGGTGCTAATGGCACTGCTGCTAGCTGGAAGGAATTCACTATTGATGATATTGCGAGTGGTGTTCTTCCGATTACTAAGGGCGGTACTGGTCATGCCAATAACGACGAAAAGGTGATGCAGGTTGGTGCTATCAAGCTTAAGACCGCAAGTACATCTGATGTGTTTGTTCCAGCTACCGGTACACTTGTAACACTTGCTGGCAGTGAAGTTCTTACCAATAAGACAGTTAAAGCTGAAGAAGCTGGTCAAACTGCTCTTGCTGTCCAGAATGGTGATATCGTTGGTGAAGCTTATGGTGAAGGTAATAAAGCTCCTGAGCTCAAGGGCTTCATCATCGACTGCGGCACGTACTAATCATTCGGTTGATTGAGTGAACTGCCACAGATGCTTAGCATCTGTGGGGTTCCTGCTTGAATCGTTATAAAAGGGGATCTATTCTTAAGAATAGATCCCCTTTTTTTGTTTTGTCTCACTGTTGACCTTTTCAAAGGGTTGTGGGAAAATAATGATAACTTAGGAACAAACAAGGAGCTGCACAAATGGCTACTACTGCCCGTCAGGACAAGATTCTTGCTACGATTGAACGTCTTAACACCCGCAAGGAAAAGTTCGAAAATGGCAGTTACGACAAGAAGTATGAAAAGACGTATGGTGATGATGGTCGTGATCACTATCATGCTGAATACATTGATGACAAGTATGAATGCTACAAGATCACCAAAAAGAAGTGCAAGCGGTGGGAATATTATCGTGACGTTGACTATTGCTATCTGATTCGCCAGATCAAAAATAACGAGAACAAACTCGATGATGCTAAGCGACTTGATGCTAAACAGGATTCAGCTGCAGCTAAGAAAGCCGAAAAGACTGAGGTGAAGAAAGTTACTATCAACAACCTTCCGAAGCCAATCGCTGACTTCCGCGAAAAGATGATCAAGCTGAACACAGAATATATGCTCGATCGTTACCACTATATTCGCAGCCTTGGTTACAACGCTTGTCGTAAGCGGGGTCTGATGAAAGAATACAACTACTTCACCTCCACTGACGAAAAGCAAATCAAGAAGGATGTCGTCGACAACATGGATAAGATGGTGATCAATCTTATGACACGAATTCAGGACAAGGTTGGCAAAATCGAAAGCACTTCTGGTCTTCGGGTCACACAGGCTAACAAAAACGAAGGATACGCGATTAACGGCACAGTTAAGGGCGATAAAGGCTCTTGTAATGTTCGAAGCATTAGCGCTGGCGGCTACAATATCCAGTGCTGGCATATTCGTACGATCATCCGTTAATAGCAAAGCCCCTTCAAAAGAGGGGCTTTTTGTTTTGTACATACTCCAACGAAAACAACAACAATAATTTTATGCAGATTCACAATAGTACCGATTTTGAGTTTGACGATATCGAAGGCACCTATTGTTATCTTGAAAACACATTGGGTCATCATGTGGCCACAATTACAATTAAAAATACAACAATTACAGTGATTGCAGCCCGAAGCGATTATCAAGCGGTTATTGACGTCGTTGATTTTGAAATGGACGATGATGCTCTTGACACGATCAATGAAACTCTTTTTGTTCCAGCCGGCTGGGTAGTGTCAATTCCTTTTTTAGAGCAAATTCTTGATATTGCGCTTAAGCAAGGTTGATGGGGAAATGTGTCCATCTCCGTTTTCTTTTCTATCAATTGAGCGTATATTAACAGCATAGAGAAATGCCATTAAGGAGATAGTTATGGGATGTGATATTCACAGTTTTGTAATGGTTCCGTCTAGTGATGCTGGACTTTATCAACCCATTGTCAGCTACACATATAGCACATACGATTATTGGAGAACAGTCCAGCCTTATGATGATCGCTACTATGAAATGTTTGGTTTACTGACCGCAGGATGTTGTCGTGGCAATGATTACACACAGTTGGGTATTAATCCTCACTCAGGGCGCTTTAACAAAGCATTGGTAGATCCTTCATCGATCTACCCCAATCACATTAGTGACGATGAAGTCTCTTCACAGAACCCAACACCGTTTAACACCATTGCAATCCGTTATTTTGATGACGAGAATGATGCCTGCTGGCACACACATGGATGGACATCTCTACACGATTTAAAGCAGTTTAAACGCCAAATAACACGATATTTGGATCAGAACAACAAAACACTTGATTCTGATCAACGAAACGAGTTACAATATCTTAAGGCTGCTGTGAAAAAGATGATCATCAACACAACAGCAATGCTCAACAGTAGTTGGGTATGGGACGTTGATGATGCACACGTTATCGTCTGTTTCTGTTTTGACTCTTAACTTAGGGTAATTTGTGAGTGCAAGCCACAGATGCTTTAGCATCGTGGTAGTTCACTCTTAATATAGCGTTGTGTAATTAATTTGGAGGATATTGTGGGTTGGGATGTTCACTGTGCGTGTCAATATATTGACAATGAAGGTGAGGTTCATTGTGCAGAAGATTATCAGATGATTTGTTGTGTTGGCGAACATCCTGAATATCAGGTGCTCGATCCAGCGGCTAAATTTCGAAACTACAACCTGTTTCGTCCGCTGATTGGTGCCCACAACACTAAACAGCATATCGATCGAGAACTGGATTATTGGAAGGAATTTCGAAAGAACTCATACTCAGAGTATGGTCGCTATACAACCGAAAAGCTTGAACAGGAAATGTATCCAGAGACAAACGAGCCGACCGATGTTATCGAAGCATATGAAGTCAATATGGTTGATGGTCAGACCGTGATGATTGATCGACAAGGCAATAAGATTGCTATTCCTGTTGATCCTGTTGTGTGGAGTTGGGTGTTCGAACACTCATATGAAGATACCATTCGAGCGATACCACTCGAACAACTAGAACAATTCTGCGATTCGCATCCTCAGTATCGAATGCTTCAGGATTTTCTAAACAAGATCAACAATCGATATATTCGTTGCAACGAATTCAATCGTCGAAATATGATCGCGCGACACGAAGATCCTATTAATATCGATCGAGCAAAGTTTTATATTTTTTATGGATTTGATTATTGATGAGCGTTGATATAAAAATGGACAAAGAACAGCTTGCCAAAGCTATTAAGTCGGTTCAGGAACAGTGGCGAGATCTTAATGATGATCTTACCAGCAGATATTCAGCTGGTACTGTGTTCTTGATTAAGATGATGTATATTATCCTATTCATTCTTGCTGCATTTGTGGTTGGTGTTGGTGTGATGGTCCTACAGATCGTCAACATGTTTATCAAGTTTATTGTTTGGTTCACAGCAGCAGCGCTTGCTGGATATGTGACGATCCACACGATCCTACCGTGGTTTGATATCGATTTGATTGCATGGATTGGCCAACTTCTTTAATCAAGCTGTACAGCAAACGAAACTGTGCAGCTTGCAAGTTAGTTCGTGAACGATTGCAACAGTTTGGAGTATCGTATAATGAAATCTTCGATCATCAATCAGCAACACCAACTATTGAGTATCGACGACAATTTGTTCGCCCTCCAATCACAACAAGAAAACTAAAAGATTTTCTCCAGTTGCATAAATTAATGTGAATGTTTTATATGAGTTCAAGCAATTCATCCACGTGGATGAATTGCTTGAAAAATAAAGTATAAACAAAGCTGTAGATGGTACCTATGGAATGTAGGGATCCAAAGAGGATTAAGGTTTCCTTAATCGATATTGAAAAGCGTGTGGAGATGAACCCCTCTAGATCATTAGAAGAAGCGATTCGACTCGTGATCCAAGGGTTGTCAAAGAAGCACGAAGCCACTGATGGTTTACCATCGTGGTAGTTCATTAGAATGAATAATTTGATACAAAATAACCGTGAGCGCAAACCACATATGCTTCAACATAGTAGCAAACGTCCATAAATTAAAGGCGCCCATTGGGCGCCTTTAATTATTTTTAAATCATTGCTTTGGATCCAAAGTCAAATGGTTGAATTTCAAAAACAATTTCATTAAGTTCAAGTTCAGATTTAGCTGCGAGAATCTTTTCACGATATTTCCATTTAGCTTGATAAGCCATGCTAGCAGCTGCACTAATTTCATTCTTTAAGCGAACAAGATCGTCGCGTCTAAGCATATGAGGCTTATCCTCAAAGTCCATAAAGGCAATTGTCCCTTCTGGAGCAAATTCCTTTACAGAAGCAAGACCAATCAAACCATCTACGTTGTTAAAAGCTGTGACGTTGCTATTGGCTTTAAATCCAAGAGAACTAATGATAAACGTTTTGTTGCTGGCACGATAAGAGTTAAACCATGATTCGAGTGAACGAAGCTTACGTTCACGTGCTGATTCAAGCAGCTCTTGAGGATCTGGATCCGGAATAACAACTTCCTGTTCCTTATACTCAACCCCATGTTCAGCCCAGAACGTCACACGAGCCTGTTTTTGTGCTTCATGATCTGGATCAGACGGTTCAGGGCCAAATCGTTTGTTTTCGTTGTTTTCGATTGCACGACGAACACTCCAGCTGTCGCCGTATGTGTTACCGTTGTACACATATGAATATCGGTATGTGACTGACATAAATTTTTGAGCTCAACCAATAATGTCTAGTATTGAACAATACTTATCGGTTGCTATAAAGATGAGCAATCCACTATAATATTACCAAACGTCTTTTTGGAGCTAAACATGAGTCTGTATCTTGACACCAAATATTTGATGCTACTTTCAATCAAACTGAGGAACTTCAAAAAAGTCTCTGACGATGTATATCATGCCAGTTGTGAAATTTGTGGCGATAGTAAGAAAGATACTACCAAGGCTCGTGGGTACTTTTACAAGTTGAACGACAAGTTATGTTACAAATGCCACAACTGCGGCGTATCGATGACATTTGCGCATTACTTGAAAACGGTCGATCAATCATTGTATAAGCAGTATGTGTTCGAATCATTGAAAAGCAATCAACAACAAAAAATCGTTGAACAAGATCTAAAACAGAAGGTGATTATCGACAGCTTACGCGCAAAAAAGACGATGGTGACCAGCGATCTTATTGTTGATAGTGTATTAGATTATGCAACACGAGTAGATCGTCTAGATGATTCACATCCTTGCAAACAATATGTTACTAGTCGTATGATTGGACGTGACAAATGGTCACTTCTATATTACACTGACGATTTCAAACGATTCACCAATCGATTCATTCCTGGAAAGTTCAAGAATGGCCATGATTATTTGATCGATAAAGAAGAACGTTTGGTAATTCCTTTCTTTGATCGCCACGGAAAAGTTACGGCGTTTCAGGGAAGATCGCTCGATCCTCATAGTAAGATTCGTTATTATACAATCAGATTAGATGAAACCAAACCAACGATCTATGGTTTGGAACGCGTCGATTATAGTAAGCCAATATACGTTTGTGAAGCAGCTTTGGATAGTTTGTTTATTCCAAACTGCATCTCTGTCAATGGTGCTTGTTATCAAGATCCTTTGATTGAACAGATTAAAACAAACCTCACAATTATTCCAGATAATGAACGACGTAACAAAGAAGTGTGTCGTCAGATTGAAAAAATGATCAATGGGGGATTTAAGGTTTGTTTGTGGCCAGAAGGATTGCCCTTTAAAGATATCAATGAAGCAATTCAGGTTGGTTATACAACAGATGAATTGCTTCAAATCATTAACGATAATGTTGTGTGTGGTTTGTCGGGAAGAATTAAGTTCAAGTTGTGGACAAAGTAGTGAAGTACCATGATGCTAAAGCATCAGTGGCTTCCTACTCTGAATGTTCTATTGAACGATTCACTTTGCTGAACACCTAAGTTTCAGTAGTGGGCGTTAATTCCCGTACTTCCTACGGTATTTGATCTTTTCAACTAGAGATAACCACTATCCAATTCGAACCGTGACAGTTCCTGGGCCCAAAACATCACCACAACTAGCAGGACACCCCGTAAAGGCAGCTGCTTTACCATTAATCATTACATTGGGTGCACCAGCCGCAATGACACGGCCATGAGGGACCTTTGCTCCATATAAAATATGAGGTGTGATTGGATGACCAATTGTACATGCAGCTCGTCCTTCAATCATAACGTTAGGGGAACCGGCGATGGTGGCACCCGGAGGACCATCAGTTCCCACCGTCATCGTACCAATAACTACAGCAGCAGGCATAATGAAAACAGTATCTGCAGAAATACAATTACAAATACTTAATTACGCAACTGATAGTGAATTACCACGATGCTGAAGCATCTGCAGTTTTCTTGCTTGAATTCGTATAAAACCTTCGTTGTTTCATCCCCTGACTAAAGTCAAGGGTTTTCACAACGAAGGGAGCTTATAAGCTCCCTTTTCTTTCATCATTTGATTGATGTTTGTTCGTATCGATCCATGATACTATCATCCACAACATTAACAACCAACGATTGAGTATCAACTAAAGCAAACTGATTCAAGTTGCTAATTACGTCATTACTCTCCGGGTTGATTGTAAATGTCCAATCTCCTTTATCGATTGACAAAATATTCAAATCTTCGATCTTAATACGCCCCGTCTGATAATCTACGGTACCGCAATAACGCACAAACACTTTATGATCTTCATTGTCGTAGTAGAATAATCTCAACTTCCCATTTTCAGGGTTATCATCAATGTAACATATATTGTGTGGTTTATCAGTGCAAACAAATCCAGTACTTTTTACACATTCGCTGTAATAGTTTGATTTGTGAATCTTATTACTAACATCGATTATGTAAGAGTAATTAACCTCTAATGCAGGCTCAACTTTAATTGCCAAACGAATTTTTGTCGAGTTATTGCTAATTGACGAATCGGCATTATCAATAGCATCGACCAATTTACTATAACGAAGGATGCTCCCAAAGTTTGTTAATGTTTGATCCCCGTAATTTGTAATCGTGTTGCGTACAATTGTTTCAATATCAGAAGCTGTTTGAGTTGTTAATCTACCATTAAAATGTACGGTACTATTAACAATAATGTACAAATAATCAGGCTCAACAAATTCAACCAACTTTGTCATTTCCTTTTTATTTTTCAATATTGAATGAATATTGTTACGCTCATTTTGTGTTAACGTCAAACCTTCTTTTGGAATCACACACAAAAACACCTTTCCATATTGAGGTGGATCCATATCTTGGCCACCCCAAACATTAAGTGCTTTAATATTTGCAAAATTGGCCATAATAATTGATCGATAATCATTAACAGTAATGCATCGATCTTGTGTTGCAAACACTTTCGGTGCCAACAGTCGAATGCTTTCAGTGCTTTCTGGTTCGGCCCCACCTGTAGCACGACTAGTTGTAGTAACAGTCATTACTGCGTTAGACGAAAATCCAATACTCATCAAGTTACGACTATATCGGAAAACACTAGCCCCATTACATTTTGCAGGTTCATCACCACATGACAAATACGTAATGTACACAATATCGCCGGCACTGAGACTATACCCCAACATTCCGCTACCAAACTCAATTTGGTAATAACCTCGACCATCTGTACCAATAAAGTACACTTTACTATCACTGGTAATATCGACAATATTTTCAGCTTTATTGAATGTTATCAATTGCTGATCGTGTTGGACTTGAACAGTTAATGTACTAAGATCAACGTTTTTATTATCGAGGACAAATTTTTGAACAGCATCACCACTGTATGTTCTTTGCATTGTGATATATGTTCCTTGTTTGATCGAAACATTATCACAGGTGAAAGTTGTTGATCCTTCTTCACGATGTAAAACATAATTACCATCAGTGTAGAAAGTATAATTTGTTCCATCCACTCTCGAGTGGAACAAACTGAATTTCGGAAGTGCAATATCTGTAACGGATGAGTTAAAATTATTATCGGTTACAGTGAGCTTAACAATCGCCGTTGAAGCTTGAGCACTTCTTGGGAGATAATTTAGAAGGTTTGCATGTGAAATAACACTTTCACGTTTAAATGCAGTGTCTAAAAAAGCTTCATTTAATGCAAAGTTATCATAAACACTATTGTAATGAGTGTTGTATGCTAGGAGATTGATTAGTGTGGATAATGCACTACCTGTAAACTGATAGTCAGTGAATTCAGTCTGATATTGCATATATGAGCGCAATGCCGAAGCAATGGACTCAAAATCAATACTCCCGGTGGTAAAGTTGACAGCATTGGCCATAATGTGGATAATATGTTTTAGCGGTTTCGATTAACAGCAAAGAAGTAGCTTGAGGTTTCCCCTGTAGCTTTGATTGTGTAATCAATAGTAATGTTAACACGATTGCGAATTGAATCATCTTCAACAATAACATCATTAACAATTACACGAGGCTCAAAGTTTTCAATTGTATACGTAATTGCACGACGAATAGTACTAGCAGTTAGAGGAGTAATTATTTCAAACAATGAATCTTGAACCTGACTGCAAACTTCAGGATGAAAAGGGCAATCGTATCTTCTCATTAAAATTAAATTTTTCAATGATTGTTTGATTGCATTATCATCTACTTTTTTACTAACATCATCAGTCACTGGATTTGCATGAAAGCCAAAATCCAAATCGACGTATCGTCTTGTACTTGAAGCCATTAGTCGAAACAAAGAATAACTAATATTTCAATACTTAAAATAGGTTGTTTTGAAAAATGAGTATTAATTTGGTATTTGTGTGTATTGCGATTATTGGATGGTATTGTGCCTTAATTTCTGGATATGTTTGGTATATTGATAATGTTTATCAGAAAGGCAGAAATTCTATCGGCCGAACAGTTGATGTATCAGATGTGATTGAGCAATTTGAATTGTGGAACGACAAAATCGAAACCAAGCAGGCCGCTTTAGACTTCTATCACGAATTGAATCAAGTGTGTAATCATCTGTTTCACAATCCACTTAAGTTAATGATTACACACGAAGAATTTAACAATTTAACCCTTGAATCAATCAAACAGTTAAACCGAGATGCACTAGCTACACTGAGAGACCAAGTGAGTGAAACGTCATTTAACTAATGACAAATAGACGTCATCACCAATAATTTTGGTCGCTTTCTGAACTAAAGCCCATTTACTAAGAGTGTTATGATTGACACGCAAATTAACAATTCCATTATAATATCGTTGATGGTCTGAAGTTAAAACATTGCGATTGAATTGATACCACGCCTCGTAATATTTGCCTACAGACTTGGTCGATGTCATCATAATAATCTCACGAATAAAATTACCTTTCCCATATTTTGCAACATCTCGTAAAACATCCTGGCTGCTGCTATAATATGTTTTCCAATCACTTTCGACTTTAATTCTTTTACGCTTACCTTTGACAGTGTGAATTTTTGAGCTTATAGCAGTTTTAAACCCAATGTATTGTTTACCTGTGATTTTGTTTGTAAAAAGATATACAAAAGCTTCATACTGATCTGGAATTTGTTCAATGGGTTGTCCATTCCAAAGCCACTGTTCTGGTTGATCGTTTCTGATCATATCAGTCAATGGCTTTTCTTTTTTAATATCTCGCTTTCGAACTCGTTCCTGCTCTTTAACATCAGGCAATAATTCGTTCAAATCAAAATCCATGCTGCTCCCAAATTAAGTATGATTAATGCACAAAATGCACGATTTACAATTACTTAAGGGTGTTCAATGCCTTCAGTTTATCATCTATTAGCTAGACAAATTCCAGCACACATTCAGCAGGCTCATCCTGTATTTTGCAAATTTATTGAGTATTATTATCGTTGGTTACAAACACGTGGTTTTGTATCTTTATCTGATCTTCAAAACATTGATAGTGTTACAAATTCAATCACCATTAAAGATAGCACAGCTGATCCAATAAAGTATTTGCATCACACGATTAGTAACGGATCTGCTAAAGCTGAAGTTGTTGGTGTTGATCAAGACCGTCTGATTATTCGTTATCTTACTTCGGATGCAAAATTTGCTCTAGATGATAATATCCATATTCGTGCAAATAGTGAAGACAAATATACTGACGACCAATACAACAATTTAGACCGTGCGACGATTAGTCAGGTAGAAACACTTCCTAGTGCTTTTATTGATCACTTCAGTAAAATGTTGGATAGCGATCAAATTTTTGGCACCCACACACCAAATATTGCCACAATTCTTCGCAATGTTCGCTCTTTGTACAAAGCAAAGGGTAGTGAACGTGCTTTGAAGTATTTGATTAAAGCTACAAAAAATATTGATGTTGAAATCAAATATCCATGGGACAATGTTTTACGTCTTAGTGATGGTCGATGGAATCAAAAATTTTGTATTACCGTAGCCACTGATCCAAATTATTGGCACTATGTTCCTTTACAAATCGATCATATTCGTCTCATGTATGATGAAGAAGATGATTATGGAAATCAAAAATATAAAGATTTTGCAGTCGGTAGAATTGAAGTTTTTGCAAAACAAAGTGAAAACTACGATCATGGCCCTCTAATTGATGAAAATGCTGAACCTTTCACATTTGACACTTTAACACACACTCAATTTGACGAGGGGTATTGGACTAACGGCAAAATTATTAATTTTGATGACATTACAGCCTTTGATGATCACGGTCCATACTGGAACCGTGATGAATGGTATGGTACTGACAAATACAAACCATATGAACGCGATCCTGTTTCTGGTGCAATTATCTTTAATCCAAATGAAGATCGTTGTTATGGTACATTTGGTGATCGTAAGGTCAACATGTACATTCGCTTCTATCTTGAGGAAGACCCGAATGCTTCAATCAATCAAGAGGTTCGCGTCATTGAGAAAAATGATCTTGGACAGGAATACGTTAGTTACGTCGGTAATGTTGTTTATGGGATTGACTCTGTGTCGGTTAAGCAGTCCGGCAAATATTGGCAAGTTGGCCAAATTTTTACGGCATCAAAAGAACAAATTTGGTACACATATACTGATCCTAACCAAAAAGATGAACACAACGTTTCGTTGATCAATAACAAAGGGATCCCAATTGAATATAGTATTGACAAGCCACTAATTGGTCGTGTATTAACGACCGCCGATAATGGTGCTATTAAAACTGTTGAGATTCTTCAATACGGTGATCATATTCCATATGGTGCTAGTAAAACAATCACAATTTCACCTTTAAGTGGTTGTGATAGTCAATCGACACCTGAGATGGATGCTCAGATTGAATTAACATACAGCACTGTTGGTCGCAATGCCGGGTTTTTTGATGATTTTAGTGGTTGGTTAAGTTGTAATGATATTCGAATTCAAGACAGTGATTACTATCAACAGTTTTCTTACGATATTATTGCAAATGTTGACGGAAACGAATTTAAAGATATAGCGAATCTATTACACCCAGCAGGCACCAAAATGTTTACAGCATATATTGTTGATGCAGATTTGGACGCTCAGATAGGTTTTGATATTGACGTTCATAGCCCATGGCAACATGTGTCGCTAGTTGAAGTAGCAAACACAACTGAAAAATTGACCAAGCTGTTTATCAAAAATCTCCACGAATATGTTAACGTTGAAGAGTTTTTAGAAAAGACAGTTTATAAAAATTTAAAAGAACGTGCTGCGTTGTATGATGGTGATGGTGAAAACAACATCATGTACTCGCTAGAGCTCAATTATGATAATCCGGATGAAGATTATAAGTGGGTTGAACGTACAGTTGACGCTAAAACGTTCAAGAAAACATCATATGTTGATAGTGGATTTATTCATTCGTTACACATCAACTATGATCAACATTATGTTCCTGATGTGCCAGTCAATCCGTTTCCAGAAGTGACCAAAGGCGGCTTCGTCAAACTGTTTTACTGTGACGGCATTAATATTATCAAACGATCTTTAGACAAATTTTATAACAAAGGTGAAAATGTAATATTAGAGTTTATAGTAACGAATCCGACACGTTATCATTTTGATAACGTTGCAGCAGCTACTGAAGATAAACATCAATCGATTGATGTTACTACGAAAACAATTGGTGAAAATCATTATCAAGCGACATTTGAAATGCCTGATAGTGATGTGGTTGCTAATATTGAAGGAAGCACGCTTCGTTGGCCTATTGTTGTTCAATTTACAGAGCATGGCGATATTACACCAAGCAAGGTTGTTGCTTTTAAAGGTGAACAAATAACGATTGAGACAAAACCAGATGATCGATATGCTTTGGGCAGTTTGTATTATCAAACCAAGTATCTTGGAACAACATATATTACAGAAACGAAAAAATTCATCATGCCTGATGAAGTTGTGACTATTGGTGCTTCGTTTATCAGTAATGGTGGGACAGTTAAGCTTAAATGCCCAACAAGTCTCGATGTTTCTGTGTGGGCAAATAACAAAAAAATTGGCGAAAATGATTTTATTCGCCAAGGTACAGAAATTGAGCTTAGAGTAGGATCAACTGCCGTATATACGTTCAATGGAGCCACATACAATAGTCAAGATGGTTCACCCATTTATATTGATAAAGAAAATCCGAGATTTTCTATGGTCAATTACGATATCGTAATTGACGTTGATAGTGAAGTCAAAACAAATATAGTATCCAAAACATGTAGACTTATAGGGATGCATGCGAAGGGAACGCTTCAAGTGCGGCCTGAAGGATTTGTCAATATTGGTACTGAGTGTAAGATAATTGCTGATCCTGGATTACGCTCTGAATTAGATCAATTGTGTTATGAAGAACTGAAACCAGACGGTTCTAAGATTAAGCATTTATTAGCTAGTGATTCACTAACTCAGCAAGTGTTCACGTTTAATGTGGGGTTGTATCCTATCAATGTCATTGCTGATTTCAAGCCAACTGGCGGTTATGTTAATAATGACATTGAATATGAGAATAACGTAATTACAACTCCTAAAATTGGTACTTGGATTAATATGGGTGAAGATGTCACTATTAATGTGCCACCCGTGGAGGGAATGATATTCAAATCACTAGAGTACGGTGACGAAAACAATTTTGGTGATGGTGACAAAACAGTTGTTACTGAATTGCCACATACGTTTAAAATGGGTCAACTTGATGTTTATATTACAGATGTGATTTATACACCAGTATCTTCATCACTAACGATCCAACAAAGCGTAGGTGGCACAATTACATTGTCAAGCCAAGGTAGTGTTCTCGCAGGGACCACCATTAATGTGATCGCATCAGCTAACGATCGATATCGCTTGGTTAAATTGATTTATTCAAATAGCCGAGGTACATTTGATATTACCAAAGAAAAAACATTTGCGATGCCTGCTGTCGATACTACAGTTAGTGCAACTTGGGACAAGTATATCTACGATTTGAATAATGTAAAATCATCTGGTGGTACAATCTTATTGACAATTGATGGTCAAGCGCTTCAGAATGGAATTAATCGTGTTAATAAAGGTAAAACAGTAGTCATCGGTTCTAAAGCAGACAGCGGGTACAATCTTGTTAGATTGACATATAATTCAGGAAGCGGAGAAGTAGACATTACCAACAACAAAGAATTTGTTATGCCAGCAGCAAATGTCACATTCAATGCTGTTTGGGAACGAGCTCATTATAGCACAACGTTGAATGTTCCTCAAAAACAAGGTGTATTGTCACCAACAAATGGAAGTCAACAATCATATGATCAGTGTTATATTACAACAACTGTTGATGGCAAAACCTTTAATGGATCCACTCCTAACGGAGCTGTAAAATCAACTACAGTTAATGTTGGTGACGTGGTTAATATCGATTTGGTATCCAATCCTGTAGCAAACCCTCAGAATGGTGGGACGGTACAGATGGTTATTCAAAGTGTGGTAGCGATTCAGAAAACAACGAATCAAAACATCATACAATTGAACAATTCCAGCCAAGGATCATCATACTTCTTTAGAATGCCTCCAGATGATGTTACTGTGACAGCCATTGTATCACCATCTTTCAAACCGGCATGATAATTAATTCTTAACAAAAGCGAATCCCTTAAGGGATTCGCTTAATACAACTGTTGTACAATGAACGAAAAAACTAATATCTCAGAAAAGGTGTCAATTGTTATTATTGATACCAAAACACGTGTGATTACAAACCGCAGATGCTTTAGCATCGTGGCAAACGAACGGAATAAAAAAGATACTAAATATAGATAACAAGAAAGGAAGGAAACCGCAAATTTCCTTCCTTTAATCAACACAATACAAGTCGTATTTGTATCATGTCTGAAGATATTTATAAAGCGTATCGGTATCGCTTTTATCCCAATCGAGAAGTTCAATCGATCTTCAATCAATGGTTTGGTTGTTGTCGCAAAGTGTTTAATGTAATACTAGATGAGTCGGTTAAACAATACGAAGCTGGTAACAAAGAGTTTGTTAATCGTAAATCGATGTTTTCAATGATAACCAAATTGAAAGCAGACGGTGAGCATGATTATTTGAAACAAGTTCCAATTCATACCCTCCAAGCATCGGTAGACAATTTGTTAACTTCATACGATCGATTCTTTGCTAAGCTTAGTGGGTTTCCTAAATTCAAATCAAAACACGAATCCAAACAATCATTTACGGTTCGTTGTAGCCCCTCTATTATAAGGAATTGTCGTTTTGATAACAACAGGGTTTGGATCCCCAATCTAAAGAAGCTGATTAAATTCAAGCAACATCGAAAGATTGAAGGGGTTGTTAAAAGCTATACAATTACAAGAGAGTCCACTGGAAAATGGTATATTAGCTTCCTTTGCCAAACAGTAGCTCCTCAAAAGATTGAAAGAGATGGCGTTGTTGGTTTGGATTTCGGCGTGATCGATTTCTTTACGGATAGCAACGGTAATAAAGTCCGTGCTCGAAAGTTCTTACGTTCAATGGAATCCAAGCTGAAGAAAATGCAACGAGCATTATCGAAGAAAGTCAAGGGTTCTAATAACTACAAAAAGCTAAAGCAAAAGATTG
>ERZ1027089.128-NODE-128-length-46025-cov-16.106831_pt1 | contig 46025 bp, 73 predicted proteins | sample MGYA00519412_ERZ1027089 | MGnify/ENA primary metagenome ERZ1027089 (study PRJEB26926, sample SAMN06164433) | human gut metagenome | biome: ENVO:00009003; feature: ENVO:2100002; material: ENVO:00002003 | host: Homo sapiens | place: USA | collected 2012 ... | reverse complement strand
AGAGACAGATACTATATATGAGAAAAATGATATAAAAATCATTTGGGAGAACAACGCAAAGATAAATGACTTTGTTGAGGCGGCTAAGAGACGTATTGAAAAGACACCAGAATTAAAACCAGACCCAGAGAAAGTCGAAATGTACTCAAGAGGATGGAAAGGAAGTGCGATAAATGGATTTAACGAAGAGTTATGATTTTTTTAAACCGGACAATACCATTCCTATTAATATAATAGGATGTGGCTCAGTTGGTTCGACCGTAGCGGAAAACTTAGCTAGATTTGGTTTCGAAAACTTCATTCTATGGGATTTCGATATCGTAGAAAGGCACAACATCGCAAATCAGATGTTTAGAGAGCATGATATCGGAAAGAAGAAAACAGAAGCCGTTAAAGAATATCTGTCCGAAATAAATCCAACCTTATCTACGACAATAAGGACAAAGGACAATGGCTGGCGTGGTGAAACTCTTGCTGGATATATTTTTCTGTGTGTTGACACAATAGAATTAAGACGTGAAATTGCACAGAAGAGTATGTACAATATAAACATAAAAGCGCTATTTGATTTCAGAACAAGGCTTTTAGACGCTCAACACTACGCAGTCAAGTGGACTGACTTGAAAGCCAAGAAAGATTATATTGAGACAACAAATTTCACACATGACGAAGCGAAGGAAGCAACCCCAGTATCTGCGTGCAACATCGCACTGTCAGTGTGTCCAACGATACGAATTATTTGTGCATACGGGGTTGCAAACTTTATAAACTTCGTAAAAGACGGAAATTTAAAGAAAATTATAATAGCAGACGCTTTTTCTTTTGAGACGATAGCTATATAACAGATACATTAGTTCAAAGCATACCCATTAGGGACTCCCCGTTGTTTTAATGGGAGTAACAACTTGATAGGATGAAGACGCGACGAGCCTGCCGCGACTCCGTCGGAGATTTAACAATCCTACGCAAATCACGAATTAACACATCAACAAAATGCAATATCCTCTAAGAAACCCAACGCCACGGGTTTCATTAGCCACCCAAACAGAGTAGAAACACCCGAAGAAAGGAAATCAAGAAGGCAAAAGTGAGAGGGACAACCGGCAGGAGCCGCCGCACCACGCATCCCTACCAGCTGCGGGCAACCATCAATAGTTTGAACTAACAAAAGGAGATTTTTATGTATTACATAGTAACATTACAGAGTCCGAGACACAAGCAGATGTCTCTCGAAGAACTACTCTTCTCGCCTGAAGATAGTATCTTTCAGACAGTATATTACAACACAACGGCAAATACCAGAGTATACGAGGTTGAAAGTATAAGTAGTGAACTTAGAAACAAAACACCGATTTCATATCTAAAGTCTAAACTAAGAGATTTCAATGAAAAGACTGCCGAGTTGAGAACCGTTCCCAGAGAACAGCTTTACTACAGTTTCAAGATACCAAAAAGAACTGGTGGATTGCGTCAGATTGACGCGCCGATAGATTCATTAAAAGAAGCGCTGAATGAGCTGAAAGATATCTTCGAGCAAGATTTTCACGCAATGTATCACACATCCGCACACGCGTATATTAAGCAAAGAGGTATATTGACAGCCATAAAGAGGCATCAAAAGAATGAGTCAAAGTGGTTTGGAAAGTTCGACCTACATAATTTCTTTGGGAGTACAACCCCAGAATTTGTAACTAAAATGTTCTCGATGATATATCCGTTTTGTGAGGTTATGAAAGACGCAGAGGGACGGGAATTATTTAACACAGCAATTTCATTATGTTTCCTTCACGGAGGTCTCCCTCAAGGAACTCCGATATCTCCGATGATTACTAATATTATGATGATACCGATTGATTACAAACTCTTCAATTCGCTTCACAACGAAGAAAATACATTCGTGTACACAAGATATGCAGATGATATGCTAATATCATCAAGATGGGATTTTGAAATAAACAAGGTACAAGAAAGAATCAAGAGCGTTTTTTCAGAGTTCTCCGCTCCGTTCAGTCTGAATGAGAAAAAGACAAGATACGGCTCGTCGTCAGGAAGCAATTGGAATTTAGGAGTTATGCTAAACAAGGACAACCAGATTACCGTTGGGTGGAGAGAAAAGAAACACTTCCAGACAATGCTCCGTACTTATGCAATGGATAAAAAGAATAACAAAGATTGGAGCTATCACGACGTAAAGGTTCTAGAAGGAAAACTAAATTACTACAAAATGGTAGAAGGTGATACTATCACAAGAATAGTATCATATGTCTCAGAAAAAACAGGATTTAATATAGTAGATGGAATAAAGACGGATTTAAGAACAGTTAATTAATCAGATACCACTATGCAAATTGACAGAAATGTCGCCTCTCGCTGATTTAGTGGAGGTAAGGCGATGGTTGGTTGTGACACACACACGCTTTAAGTTTTTCGCTGACTTTTCCATCCTTGCCAGACTTTAGAAGTCTGGCTTGGGATCGAAAAGGTCATCAAAAAAGATGGTGGTAGTTATTGACAAGCACAGAATATAGAGAGTCGTTAAATATTTGTAAAGCCAGCGGAATACATCAATGTTGGAATTTACAATGCAGCTTGACTCAAGCTGTGGAGCGGAACGACGAGGATATGCTCGTTTTTATATCATGCCATAGAAAGGAGAAAGAGATGGATAGATATTTTTACTCCGTAGAAGAAATAGACGGCAACAAAGTGGTTCATATGAGTGGGAATGTCTACTGCAACGATGAGAGCGGTGCGGGCGAAAAAGACTACCGCATAGCCGAATGGGTCTGGATGTATATTAATACAGACACGCTCGTAAAAATGAGGAACGAAGATAACCTATGGGAATTCCTTGATGAGAATATAAGATATATTGGAGATATTTCGAGAGAGGACGCAGATAGAATTTGCAACGAGTATTTCGATGGACGACCAGGAAGCAACTTGGATATACACAGAGTGGATGCCAATACAATATGCGGAGATTATTGGTTTGACAGATAAAGGAGGAAAAATGGAAACTGCTTTAACAGTGAGAGTGAAGAATGGCTGGCTCGTTGCGACAGAGAGCCCCGATCCGGATTACCCCGGCATAGATGTTGAATACATAGCTGATAACGATAGACTTAAGGCAAAAGATGTGCTTTCGAGACCAAGAGTTTTGATTGAATACCCGACAAACGGGTCTGATTCGTTAAGAGCTCTGATTTGGAATAACTCACATAACGAAGACTACGAGGAGTCAGTGGCTTTACTATGAATGAACGACAAAAAGAATTAATTAATCGGCTCATGCAATTGCGAACTAAGAGCGAGCTCACGGTCTCTGACATTGCAGAATATCTTGGAGTTGAAGAAGAAGAGGTTGTAAATATAGAAAACGGTAAATCTCCTTTGTTAGCTAGTATGGTAGATGAATTATCAAAACTTTACGGTGTTTCTGTCACTCGTCTCATGAAAGATGACAACTGTTTAGTAGGCGTCATGTCTTTAAAGGATTACAATGTCAAAGACTTGAAGGACATAGCCAAGATTAATAAGATCGCCTTAAACTTAGGACGGATGAAGGAGTGCTGGGAATGTTCGAATGGTTAAATGAATAGAAAGAAACGAGGTATTGAAGATGAGTGTATCTTATTGGATGTGTCAGGGTGTAGGCATCCGCACAAATGAGTTATTGCCCTTTTTAAGCACACAAAAATGTGTTCAGTTTATGAAAACACAATTACCCGATGACGATATCACAGAAGACAAGTTCAATATTGATGACTATCTTTATGGAAACCCTTTTGATAATCTTGCGGAGATGTTCACTTTTTGCGATGACACGGACTCATTAACATATGGAGATAATGGCGAAGGCGAATACTACTTTTATTATATGCCCACCTATGGACGAGGCAATTGCAAACGTCGTCCTTTTTGTTTTAACAATTATCATGGGCGCGGTTTTTATATATGGAGTGTGCAGCACGAACTGTCAGAACTTCATTGCGATGATGATTGCGACAATTGCCCATTTCCAAGGTGTGATGATGCTTTAAGAAAGGATGTGGATAAGCAGTGATTTTTATTACAGGTGATTGCCATGCTGACTGGTCGAAGTTTTCAATAGACAGTTTCCCGGAGCAAAAAGAAATGACACGGGACGATTATGTAATCGTGTGTGGGGATTTTGGCGTATGGCACCCGGATAATACCGAAAAATGGTGGTTCAGATGGCTTTCGGAAAAGAACTTTACGCTGCTGTTTGTTGACGGCAATCACGAGAACTTCGACAGACTTTATAGCGACGAATTTGAAATCGTGGATTTCCACGGAGGTAAAGCGCACAGAATTTGTGAAAATGTTTACCACCTTATGCGAGGATATGTTTTTGAGCTGTGCGGTAAGAAATTCTTTGCGTTTGGCGGCGCAAGCAGCCACGACATTCAGGACGGAATTCTTGAGCCAAGCGATTATAAATCGACTAAAGAACTGGCAAATGATTATAATAAGCGGACGCAGCGTGGAGAAATGCTGAGAATCAATCATATTTCGTGGTGGAAACAGGAAATGCCGTCGGAAGATGAAATGAAATTCGGGCTTGAAACACTCAGAAATAATGGAAATAAAGTGGATTATATCGTAAGCCACTGTTGCCCGCAAGAGGTTGCTTCGCTCTTTTCACATGGTTTTTACAAGCCGGATAAACTTACAGATTATTTTAATACTGTTGCGAGAACCACCGAGTTTTCCAAATGGTTTTTCGGTCACTACCATAATAACAAGCAAATTTTAGATAAGTTCATTATGCTCTACGAGCAGATTGTGAGGGTGGCATAATGAATGTAAAGATAAGCAGCGGAAATTCAAAAATGGGAGCAATCCCGAGTGTCTCATTACCAGCCGGTGTTACTTGCCGCCAAGATTGCGAGTGCAGTAAGAAGTGCTACGCCAAGCGGTTAGAACGGATGAGACCCTCGGTGCATCAGGCATATCAGCATAATTACGATTTGCTGACTCATGATTCGGATACATATTGGAGAGAAGTCGAGGCGTCAATTATGATGTCTCGATTTTTTAGATTCCATGTGTCGGGAGATATCCCTGACACTGCATACTTTGAGCATATGGTCGACATTGCTCGTACCAATACTCATTGTGAAATCTTGTGCTTCACAAAGAAGTATGACATTGTAAACAGCCATATCAATATCATTGGTAAACTGCCGAAGAACCTCCACATTATCTTCAGCGGTTGGCACGACATTGAGATGATTAATCCATACAACCTCCCCGAGGCTCATGTTCGTTACAGAGACGGCAGCACGACGGCTCGTGAAGATGCCAAATTGTGTGGCGGCAACTGTACCGAATGTGCAATTACGGACGATGGTTGTTGGACAGCAAAGCACGGCGAACAAGTCGTGTTTAACGAACATTAAAGGAGTTAAAAGAAATGAGATTTAGTTGGAAACTTTGTCTGATTATCGTGGCAATCGTGATTGCTTTGGTTCTGATGTTTGTGTTCGCATTTCAGGGCGTGCAGAACAAGGCGATTTCCTTCGAGGAACAAATTGGTACTGCCCAGTCTGACATTAAGGTGCAGGAAAAGCGTCGTGCCGACCTAATTCCTAACCTTGTTGACTGCGTTAAGGCATACGACGAGCACGAATATCAGACGCTGATGGATGTAATCGCCGCACGCGGCACATCCTCTGACGAAAGCGTAACCGAAATCCAGACAATGATTAGCGCGGTGGCTGAGGCGTATCCCGAGCTGAAGAGCAGCGAGAACTACCGTGAGCTGATGAACGAGCTGTCTACGACAGAAAACCTCATCGCAAACTACCGCAGTAACTACAACACCTGGGTTAAGAAGTACAACCAGTACATCCGCAAGTTCCCGAATAAGCAGATTCTTGGTATGCTCGGCTATGAACCCGTCGAGTATTCTTATCTGACATACGATGTGTCGGAGGACGCACCCACAAATCTATTCGAGGACTAAGCTATGGGTGATAGAATTGTAACCAAAAGAGAAATCCTATTAAGCATTGCGATAGTCTGCATTATGCTGTTGTTTGGCTTCCTTATCGCTGATGCGATTAACGATTCTGTGATGGAAAAACATCAGGAATACAACACGGCATTACAAATCAACGCAGATAAGGAACTGTTCGAGTATGGTATGAGAACTAACATTGGCAACGCCTTTGTGTATGGTGAGCTTAAAGCTGTCGACCCTGTTGGGTACGAGGAAGTCGAAGGACAATATTCGTACATCAAAAAGGTTAAGGAAAAATATACCAAACACACAAGGGTTGTCACGAAAATTCGCACAGTCAACGGCAAAACACAAACACATACAGAGACAGAAACATATTGGACTTGGGACGAGGTTGACAAATGGTCAAAGTGTTCGACCAAGATAACTTTCGTAGATGTTGAGTTCGATTATGGCACAATAGATTTTCCGTCCAGTAGCCATATAAAGACAATCAAAGAAAGTAGCAAGATACGATATGTTTACTACGGGGCGCCTGCGCAATGCATAGGAACTCTCTACACGGAACTTAAGGACGGCACGATTAACGGCGCCAGCTTTCATCAGCACAGCACAATCGAAGAAACAATCGAGAGCCTTGAATCTAACTGGGAACTCGTGTTGTTTTGGATTGGTTGGGTTCTGTTGACCGGCGGTGCGGTTGTCGTGTTCTATTATATCGACAATAGGTGGCTTGAAGACAGGCACGCCAATCATCGGAGGTGGTAATATGGGATGCTTTAGTTAGCTGAAAGCTGACAAGCTGACAAAAGTGGAATGTCGTAGAAGACAAGCCATTCAAATTCTTAATTTCGCAAGAATTCGGTGGCGGTTTTATTAAAGACCATTACCAAGGATATGGATATCTCGGCACCAAAGAAGATGGTAGACCGAAGTACGATATGTACGAGCTACTTGCCTTTTGGAATGCGATAAGAAAATCCCGATTTTTACACAGAACAGAACAGAGCTTTCATTGAAAAATGGATTTAGCGTAGAGATAATGTTATGAGGTGTTTGCGGAATGGTAAATAATCTAACGGAAGGCGAAAGGTGTAGCGTAAATGATAACATATGAAAGTATACCAGATGGATATGAGTTTTCTACAGAATTTCCAACATACATTTTAGGGTTTTGTCCTGATACGGATAGTTGGTTTGCCACTAATCAAAGATTTTTCTTTTACGAATATCCTATGGATTTTCCAAACGAGGAGACTGCAATTGAATATTTCAAGAGGAATCCAGAAGTGTTTTATAATTTGGAAAAAGAAATGAGCATATATCGCCCTTCATTTAATAATGATGGCGTTTGGTTGGAAAATACAAAGGAGCTTATAACGATAAAAGACGGCTTTTATAATAATCAACAGTGGCGGAATAGGTAGACGCTAGTATGGCTGTTGTAATGACAGCAATAAGTTTACTTGCAGAAACGGCATGAGAATACAGAGCAAGACAATTCAAACCTATGTAAATAGGCATCAGAAATGATGGGAACGAGATTGTCATGCGTGGTGCAAATCCACGCCTGTTGATTAGCAAGTCTTATCCTTAAGCCTTTAAATGAAGGTAACTCTGGGTTTGTATGTTTTCCGTATAGAGTTTTAAAAACAACAAAAAAAAAACATACAACACGCAAAGGTAGCCCAACGGCAGAGGCAATGGATTTAAAATCCAGTCAGTGTGAGTTCAAATCTCACTCTTTGCACCAGCGGATTTTCACATTCCGCTTTCTACAAGCGATAACTTGCATGAGAAGTAGACGAACCGGTTATTCTGTGATTGCAAGGTTGAAAATATCTGCTCCAATCCCTTAAATAGTTATATCTCCTGCGGGAATATGACAGCCTTGGTGTTGCGGCAACAAGGTGGGTTATACGAAATAGTATCAGGTGATATGTGCGATTGTGTAAAGAAAATAAAAAAATGTCAATAATTAATTCTTGAACAACGCACATATTGAGTACACTCAAGCATTTTCTCTCCCCTATGCTTATCTGATACTATTAACATGGAGATGTAGCTCAGTTGGTAGAGCAGCAGGCTTTTAATCTGCGAGTCAAGGGTTCAAATCCCTTCATCTTCACCAGCCCGAAAGGGTAAACTTCGATGATGGTTTTCATAGGGGTGTAACTCAGCGGTTAGAGGAATTTGTGTCGTGGGTTCGAATCCCACCATCCCTAAAGGTCTTAACCTCGAGACCTTATAAATAAAGAAGGAGATACTTGCTCTACTCGTGGTCTCAGTATCTTTAAAAGCAACAGAACGAGGACTAACCATGTGATTCATGAGTCATTGGTTGGGTTCAGTAGTAGATTGCTTCCATACTTGGCGTGAGGGATTGCGTAATAGTCGCAGTTTCTTGCGCCCACTGGAGAGTCTAGACATCCAGAGGGAGTAGACACTACTACTGAATTAAATTAGTCGCTATGGTGGAATGGCAGACACGGCAGACTCAAAATCTGCTGATAGCAATATCGTATCGGTTCAAGTCCGATTAGCGACACCAACGCAGATATAGTTTAATGGCAAAACGTTGGCTTCCCAAGCCGAAGTTGCGGGTTCGATTCCCGTTATCTGCTCCAAACGAAAGGATAATAAAACGGTTTCGTCATAAGAAATGCGGAAATATCTGAGTAGGGTTCTATACTCGTACAAACCTATTCTCACCCTAGAAAGTTAAAGAGTGCGGGTAATATCAAAAACATAAAAGCCACGTTTTGTGTGGGTAGTGAGAGTGCGAAACCTAAGCGATTGAGTGGCAGCATCGCCTAAATAATTCGTAATGCACCACCCTAGTTTTTACGGTTATTAGGGATAGTGTGTGATTTGCTACATCACACACTTACATTGGCGCATAGTGAAGTGGTAAACACATCAGACTTTGACTCTGATAGCGTAGGTTCAAATCCTACTGTGCCAGCCAGGGGCTTTTGGTGTTATGCTACAGGTACTACCTGAACCAACGGCAGCGATGTCGTCAGAAAGGGGTCTAAATTTTGGCATTTAGCAGGGCAGTTAAATGTGTTAATTAGAATTAAACGAGGAAACGCCAGATCCACCTTTCAATCGTTCTAAATGTTAGTTCAGTTTTGGCACTCTGAACTAAAATAAAAGTGCCAAACATAATTGTAAGACCGCAAGAGGTTAAACAATATCCAAGAAAATAAAAGGAGAAAAATATGACAAAGTATTTAAAAATTGAAACCCCTTTTGAAAGAGCTGCTGACGGCTCAAAGAAACTTATAGAGGGAAAATTCAGAAACGAAACCGTTGAATATCTTGCAAACTCCGAGTGGGTATTTACTGAAAAAATAGACGGTACAAACATAGGGATTGTTTGGGATGGACATAAAGTTACATATCAAGGTAGAACTGAGAATGCACAGATCCCAGCTCATCTTGCAAATAAACTTGTAGAATTGTTTGGTGGAAATTCTAACGAAGAACTCTTTGAACAGAAGTTTGGAGATCAGCCGGTGATTTTATTTGGTGAGGGGTATGGCGTAAAGATAAACGGAGGAGGGGCATATAGACCAGATGTTTCGTTTATTCTTTTTGATGTTTATCTTCCTGCGGGCAATATATGGCTAAAGAGAGATGCTGTAGAAGATATTGCTCGTACTTTTAATATTGATGTTGTTCCTATTATTATGAGAGGAACTATAAAACAGGCAGTTGACTATGTTAAGACAAAGCCAGTATCAACAATAGGAACGGCTAAGATGGAAGGATTAGTTGGTAGACCTGCGGTTGAGTTAAACGACCGTATGGGTAGAAGAGTTATCACGAAAATTAAGGCTGTTGACTTTGAATAAGGAGAGAAAATATGAGCGATTGGATAAGTGTGGAAGATAAACTTCCCGAAAATTTTGGAACATGGAAAGAATATTTGATAACAATGCTTTACCCACGCAGTGAATATGAATATCGTGTAGTAGCAACCGCATTGTATGATAGTCGTCAAAAGATATGGCATTTAAATCCTTTCAGCGAAGAGGGTGAAGAGAAAACTGTAAACGCTTTAATCTTGCCTTGCACCGCCGAGAATGGTGAGATAAAAATAACACATTGGATGCCGTTACCAAAGTCACCGGCTGAATTTTGAGAGGGGCATAAAATGATTTTCTATATTATAAGTGCTTTCTTTGCAGGAGTTGCAATTGGTTCAATAATATCACTTATTGTTTACAATTTGACTAAATAAGAGGAGAAAAGATGAGAGAAATTTTATTTCGAGGCAAAGGCGATAAAAGATATAACGATGGCGAGTGGTGCTTAGGCGTTCCGATTAAGTGCTATGACGGCGATTGGCAAATTTGCACTGACCATATCAGAAGAACTGTTATCCCCGAAACGATAGGACAGTACGCTGGATCACCAGACAAGAACAACAAGAAGATTTTTGAGGGAGATATATGCAAAGTCACAATGTTCACTTGCGAAGGCGAAGACAAACACTACTTGTGTGAGGTGTGCTTTGACTGCGGTTCGTTTGTCTTTAGGGAACGTTCTGGCTTCGACATTCTGCCCGTGGATATTTATGATTTTGAAACAGACGTTGAAGTTATCGGCAACATTTACGATAATCCTGAGCTGATAGGAGGCAGAATAAATGGATAATCTAAAAATCGGTGATAAAGTCATTATGAATGACAAATATTGGGTAAGTGCAGAAAATAAATGCAAAGTATGGACGGTTGATTCTGAACCGTGGGAGTGTTGTGGAACGACCGTTGTAAAACTTGAAGGCAAGGTGGGTGGTTATGCAGTGGATGGGCTAGATTTGATGCCTAGATACATAAATGCCAATTCCAAGTTAATAGGAGGTACGAACAATGGCTGAATATCTTGAAAAAGAGGCTTTTAAACTATGGGCGAAACATTTTTTGACCAATAGTTCAACACTTTTAGACGTGATAGACCGTACAACACCCGCTGACGTTGAACCAGTAATACACGGGCATTGGATATATGAATGCAGTCTGCCATCAGCATCAGGGATCGGGGAAACATTGCTTTGGAAATGCTCTGTTTGTGGATACATTTCTTTCAATATATCCACTAAATACTGTCCTAACTGCGGAGCAAAGATGGACGAGGATACAAAATGTTAAAACCAGCTTTATTATACAAAGAAGAAATCCAACGTGAAATTTCAAACTATATTTATAACGAAGATATGTTTTTATACACTGGAACGTTGGGGTTTTATACTCCGAATTTTGAAAATAACGATGACGGTACTTTGTGTCAGTACGCAATTGTAAATGAGGGAAAGGTGATAGGCTATTTCTCATATCATGTCGATTGGTATGCTTCCTGCGTCAATAACATTGGATTATTTTCTTTTGATAGAAAAAATAAGACGATAGGAACTGACGTTTACCGTGAAATTAGAAAGCTAATTCGTGATTATAAAATACATAGAATCGAATGGCGCATGGTTGGCGGAAACCCTGTTGAAAAGCATTACGATAAATTTTGTGAGAAATACAACGGGAATAAGCACATATTAAAAGATGCTATTCGTGACAGACAGGGGTATTATCACGATGATGTAATCTATGAGATTATAACGGGTGGGTAAATATTTTAAACAGATAAGGGGTCATCTCATGGGCGTAAATGAAGAATTAATACGACTTGTTCAAGAAAATCCAGAATTGCCTATAGTTCCTGTAGTATATATCGAAAACTGCTGTGATGATTATAGCTCGTTTTATGGTAGGTTTGATTCAGTGGACATAGGAAGATATGCGGAGTGGGACGGACAAATTTACACTGACGTGGATATGTTCAAAGAAGATTATTTATTGCAAAACGGAAATGAGTTATATACAAGGTATAAAGATGACTATTCAGTAAATTTGTGCTTGCAGAGAATTGCAAGTGGTTATTTTAAAAAGGCTATTCTGCTGTATATAGATGTGTAAAAAACAAAACAAGTCTTTTATCGCAAGGAGGTTATACATGAGCAAAATAGAATCAATAAAGATATACAACAAGGAATCTGGTGAATTAATTAAAACGATTAGCAATTCAATGGATGTAAAGCCTATCAGTGGTGGCGAGCCGAAATCCACACCCAGAAGGAAACCGAATACACTCTTATACGCAAAAACATTGGCTTTTGTAGGACAATTAACCTCTATCTATAAAGAACACGAAATAAAAAGTGTAGTAATATGTAAAAGTCATAAAAAGAAACGAATAAACAAGAAAATTCAAGACAAATTTGGATATAAAACAATTATCTATACTAACGATAATCTTGTGATAAGGTTTTTTACAAAATTCCCGATGATTATGAAATAGTGAGAGGAGAAATTTTATGATAACTAAAGAAGTGTATGTTGCTTGTGACGGAACAGAGTTCTATGACGAAGATAAATGCAGAGAATATGAAGATGAATTAGATAATTTGCAAGTTCCAAATCTAATTAAGGCACTAAAGGTGATAGCGTCAAATAAAGTTATCTTTTCGTTAGGTAATTGTGATAGATGTCCACTAACGTCAATTTGTTATTCGTGTTTCAACGACCATCCGCCTTGCTATTGGCACGAAAATAATATATTGAAATTAGGAAATTAAAGGAGATTTAAAAATGGAACATATTTTACAATTTGGCATCAATATTGATGACGATATGATAAAGAAAACTGTTGTAACTACAGCGTCACAGCAAATCGTAAACAGTATAAGACAAGATATTATGAAACAGCTAACCGGCAATAAAAAGCCAACAGAATGGGATTACACAAACAGATTAAAAAATCTGGTAGAGGAGTGTTCTGAGACTTTTATCAAAGAATATAAGGACGAAATAATAGAGAAAACTTCGGACAAGTTAGCAGAGAGATTAATAAAAACAAAAGCCATTAAAGATATGGTAAATAAAGCCGTTTACGAAAGCTATGAGGAATATTGCCGAACAAATATGTAGCTTATGACGGCAAGGAAGTTGACAATCCCTTAGAGTCTGATTTAATGAATTGAGGCGGTTATATGATAACAAAGTATATTGCTTATGATGGTAAAGAATTTGACAATCCCTCAAATTGCAAAAAATACGAGAGATATTCTCTAAAGGCAAGTGCGGGTGATGCGTTTAAATCTATTAAGACGTTAGTTGCAAATTCTGCAATTGCAAATCAAAACTGTACCGAATGCCCGTTTTGCAATGTTTGCTCTTATTTGTTTAACGAACTTCCACCTTGTGAGTGGAATACCAAAGGGATTTTAAAATTATGAGAATTGAGATTAAAGACGTAATTAAGGAGATAAAATGTTAGTTTTATCTATAAAGAAAAGAACCTGTAGAAATAACCACAGGCTCTTAGCTTTGATCTGCTTGTTAAATAACATGAGACTCTTTTCAATCCAACTCATCACATTTCTATGACAAGACGTTCAAAACTGAACATTATCAATAATTATATTATAACACAAAGCTATATTTTGTCAACAGAAAAGTGGGTTAAATTCCTAAAAACTACTATAGACTGGAGGGATTCAAATAATAAAAAGCGTATCTTACGATCAGTCGGAAATCATAAGAAATATTCTTTCACTTCATGTAGAAAATAAACAAATAGATTTAGACCCCACATATAGCAAGGGGAATTTTTATAAAAACACTGGAATTGATACTCCTATATATAAGTTTGATATAAATCCTCAAGCAGAAGGAGTCGAGTTTGGTGACAGCAGACATCTCCCTTTGGAATCGGAATCCATTTTCTGCGAGATGTTTGACCCTCCGTTTTTAGCAACAACAGGAAAATCTCTTTCAGAGAATACTGAGTCCAATAAGATTAATAAAAGATTTGGTGTTTATCCATCTGAGCAGGATCTTCACCAGTTTTACATAGACAGCATGAGAGAATCGTACCGGCTATTAAAAGATAAAGGAATATTGATTTTTAAATGTCAAGATAAGATAAGCAGCGGTAAGCAATATATGTCTCATGTATTCATTATGAACGAAGCTGTGAGAATAGGATTTTATCCAAAAGACCTGTTTATACTTTTAGCAAAAAATCGGATAGTTGCTGACTGGCAACTGAAAAATCAAAAAAAACGCAAGAAAGTTTCATTGTTATTTTTGGGTTTTTGAGAAAAGTAGCAAAAAAATACAATATACACAGAGAACAGACCCCGACGGGTTGGCGAAGAACATCTAATATAGATGTATTGAATGGGAGTGTGTGATATGCCAAGAGAAATTAAAATCAACAAGAAAAATCTCAGTTTAGAGAGAAAATATGAGATGTGGGAAAGGCGTATAAACAAAGCACCGATGATTGCTTTCGTCATAGAATTGGTGCTTGCGACAACAGAGATAATATTAGTGTGTAATCTTGTATTAGGAATCATTACTAATGTGTTAGGTGCTTTGTGTGGGGTAGGTCTTTTGGGATTTTTTGTAACTGGCATGGTAACTGTAGAACTTCAAATGGACTATGATGAATGGAAAAACAAGTACATAAAAAGACGGATCAACAAACGTTGGAGGAAACACAAAAGATGGCTTATATAGGAAGAATTGACGGTCTTATATCACGAAAAGAACTTTTAGATGATATATACCATTCCGTTAGATTCACTTGTAAGACAGGGGATTTTAAGGAGATAAGAGGTGCTGAAAAAATTATAGACAGAATAAAGGCTGCTCCAGAAATGGATATAGAAAGAGCATTAAACAACGCAATAGTTTCTACTGAAATGGAAGGCTTTGAGATTTCCGAAAAGGACAGAGAACTGCTACTCAAACTTCTAAAGAAAGAGTTAGGGCTTGACGAGGTTCTTGAGATTAAAAAATAAGGAATTTAAGGAGAAGAGAAATGCTGATTAAATGGAAGTGCAAATCTGAGGGGTTTGACCCAGATGTAAAAGCTATTTATGACTATCTAATAGCAAATGCTGATGATCTTGACAAAACAGACATTTCGTTTGAAGAAGTCCGCAGAGCTTGGATTAGTTTTTCAGATCGAAGCAATAGACCATCTTTGTGGAAAGACGTAACCGGACATAATCTATGGCTGTTTTCCAAGTGGCTAATGAGGCAATATAGAGAATCAGAAGGTGGGTGTAAGATATAAGATAGTATGGATGCAATGGGTAAAATTACAATAGAAGAAGCACTAGAACGTGCTGAAGCGTTCAAAAGGGTATTTAGAAACGGAAAGGAAAAAGAAATGAATAATATAGTACAGGTAAGATTTTTACAAGATCTATCTAAAAAGAGATATACATTTAATGTTCCTTGTGGTGAGGAAATTCATAAAGGGGATGTTGTGCGGATAAGGAATAAGAATAACGGAGAAGTGATTGCAATAGCGGAAACTGATAGCGAGAAGCTTAGTGAGAATGCCATTGATATGATTATGGGTGGCAAGGAAGTTATAAGTTGGGTTATCGGAAAGTACAAGTACGATGAGTTTCTTAATCTCAACATAACTACGGAAACTATAACTATTAGCAACGGCTAATTTCAAACACAACCAAACGTTCTTTTGAAACGATTGAGAGAGGGGCTAATCAGATTGTGAGTAAAAAATCAAACAAGATTTCAGACTTAGAGTGGAATGTAATATGGTACTCTAGTAACCAAAACCAAGTAAAAGAGATTAATGTGTTTCAACATAGCGGGTTTCTTGAGTCTGTAGCAAAATTAATAAAAGAAATGGATTATGATACATTTCAAGATAAACTCAGGCGAGAGGCAATGTACTATTTCTGGTCGAAATTTGAGTATGAAGTGCTCGTAACAGACTTGCTTGGTAACGGGGAAACGAAGATAGATATTTATTATCAACTGAAACTCAACTGGGATAAGTTTTCAGAATACGTCTGGAGGCATTTGCATAATACAGGATAATCATGATAGAAATAAAAGCGGCGGTGTTATGTTGGAATTTACTACACCGCAAAGTCTTAGTGTTGATGCGGATTTGTGACGACATACACTGTACTATTAATGCCACAACAAAGAGCAGTTAAAATCACACCTAATGGTGTTTACATAGATAATCAAAGTTAATTCAAGGAGATTTTAAATGGAGAAAACAACGTTAAGAGAAACAGTTTTAGGAATCTGCGATAAGGTGTATAACGCCTGTGTCGAAAAAGATGATTGGAAGGGAGCGGAGATAGCTGCGGTGATAGCGCTCTTGGTAGAAGAAGTAAAGACCGACGAGGACGTTCGCAAGAAAGTTGTCGGAGTATTACATAACAGATTGATTTGCGAAATTGTATAAAAATGCTTTATTTCCACCCAAAATTATGCTATAATTTTAGTAAGATTAAAATTTCATCTTAGTAAGGAGTTTCCAATATGTTAGGAATATTTATGTTGCTTGGAGCGGGTGCGGTGGCTATGGGCTCTTCAGTAAGCAGAGCGGCCAGAAGAAACGAATATGAGTTTGAAACAAGCAAAGCAAAAAAGGCACAGGAGGCTATCAGAGCCAAGACGCTAAACCCCCATATGGAGAATGTCATATTTGACGAACTAATGCGTATAAAAGCTAACAACACAAGCTACACAGAAACGCTTGTAAATGAAGTTGAAGAGGAACTCAACTATATCTTTAACGACAAATGGAAGACGCCGGAAGGTAAAATAGAGTGGTACTTAAACGACTCAACACTTCCGATGTGGATGATCATACAGCATTTGCTGTTAGCTAAAAAGGGGGTATTATGGAAAAAAGCAGTATCTGAATTCGCGGTTTACGAAATAAGTGAATTTGAAAAATTGGAATGCGACAAACGATTCGTTCAGATGATAGAAAAACGCATAAATGAATCCACCGGATTAGATATTACATGGGTATACAAGAGTTATTATAATGACACAGGAACTCCCACTCTGTATGGAGGTGGCTTTTTGATAAAAGAATGTCTCCCGTCGTATATGCTAAGAGGAACCGCACACTTGTGGTTGAAAGGGGAGTTATAAATGATATACTTAGACAACGCAGCAACAACCGCAGTGAGCACGGAAGTGCTAAGAGCAGCAATGCCATATTTAATAGACAATTATGGAAACGCGGGAGCCACCTACTCTTTTGGAAAAACATCCGCAAAAGCGATTGATAAAGCAAGGGAACAGGTAGCTAAGTTAATAAACGCGAATCCCGAACAAATAATTTTTACATCAGGCGGAAGTGAAGCGAACAATCTTGCGTTCACAGCACGTCGAAGAAAAACATACACATCAGGATACGAGCACGAGTCTGTCTTAAAGGCGAGCGGAGACAAATCAGTAAGGTTTAGGGTAACAGACGTGACTCCTAATTTTATAGGACTTGAACTAAGGAACTACGTCGAACATTATAAAAGAAAACATAACACCACATATGCTCCGCTCAAACCAACGTTCATTTCGATGATGTATACCAATAACGAAACAGGAGAAAATCTTCCTGTCGAAGAAACTCTCAGCAAAGCGAGACAGTACAGGGCTCCAGTTATTTTTCATACAGACTGCGTCCAAGCTCTCGGATCAGAAAAACTTGATATGGAAGAAATCGGATGTGACATGGCGTCATTCTCGGCACACAAAATCCACGGGTTTAAAGGCACTGGCGCTCTGTTTGTAAAGGATAAATCGTTATTGACCCCGTTAATAGCAGGCGGAGAACATCAGGAGTTCGGATACAGAGCCGGCACCGAAAACGTGGCTGGTATAGTGGCTTTTGGAGCTGCGTGTGCTATAATAAAACGAGACTTTGGTATGATACGAGAGCGCGAAATATCGCTTATAAATCGTTTTAAAGACGTATTATTCAACGAATTAGAAGCGAAGCATCTGCTAAGCATCGCACATATAAACGGAATGGGAACCAAAATAATCAATCTTCATTTCGACGGCGTGGACGGAGAAACTTTGCTATTAATGTTAGATTCTAAAGGAATTTGCGTATCGGCGGGCTCGGCTTGCATGGCACACGAGCAAAAGCCTAGTCATGTTCTAAAGGCTATGGGTTTTAGCGATAATGTTGCAAGAAACTCAATAAGAGTTTCTGTGTCAGATATGAATACAATGGATGAGATGGAGACAAGCGCATTGATGATGTGCGAACTCACCTCTTGTCTCGCTAAATTTACAAAGAAATGAGGTAGCGCCAAGATGACAAAACAAGAGGCTGAGAATTTTAAAGAAGAATTAAGAAGTGTACTTCTCGAATGGCAAGGAAAATTCAAGCCAAAGCCGACATCGGTGAGTGTTATTGATAAAGGACGCACGGACTACGCAGAAGAGGTTTGTCGGTTGATTGCGTCTGATATAATAATTGACGACGGGTTGTTCGATATTAAAACAATATTAAATGAGCACACAGACATGATTACAATAAGAATCACAGGAAATAGCATAAAGTTCAAAACAGGCGTGGTTCTCTGTGCACTGCTAAATACGACATCAGCAATAACACCGCACACAGATGGAACATTAGATATAGACATCTGTATTGACGAAATCAAAAAGGAGATATAAATGACCTGCGTAGAGAAGATACAAGAATTAATTCTGCAAGAACAAGGAAAATCGAACTTCATTATATTTGAAGATGAATACGATAAACTCGTCGGCACGCTGTCTTTTGTCGATGCAATTATAAAACAACTCAAAAGAGATGAGTCTATCGAGGACTTCTCTGTTGAGGCAGATTTTGAGTCAAATCAGGTAACTGTAGGATTAATCACATTAGCAATAAGTTTTTATGGGAATATAAGAGATGCTTTCAGAAACATATCAGATAGGATATCACACTGGTCTGTAGAGCTGGTTAACGAAGATCTAATTAAAATCAATCTGTCATATCCGATTGCGTATAGGAGAACAAATGAACAAAGATAAAAGAATGGCGTTAAACAACATCCTATTTCAAATAAGTGAAATAAGGCATGATGTGACATCAATACTATCTCAGGAACAGTCTTGCCTCGACAATATGCCAGACAATCTTGAGGGTACAGAACGTTATGAAAAATTTGAAAGCAGTGTTGAAAATTTAGAAGATGCTATAGAGAGTCTTAAGGATGCTGTTAAATTTATAGAGGAGGCTATGAATTAGCAAAATTTGTTCGTTGAGTTCGTGTTAGTGTTGTGGTATAATTGTGCATATAGGGTGTAGTTTTATTGCGTATATCCTTATGAATCTGTTTCAAAAATAGAAAATAAATTGCGTAAAACTATTGACTGCGAACGAAACAAGTTATATAATAGTTCGTGGGTTAAAAAAAACAAACAATCGCGGAGGTGCATAATTTTGCCTAGTAAGAAAGTAGATGTTTTGAGTTTAGAGGGGGAAATAAGAAGCAGAGGGTGTGGCATATACATACTGTCCAAAGGCAATCAGGATGATGACGATTTTTACATAGACGATTATTCTCTGTCGTTTGACAAGATTTGCGTATGTCCGGTAGCTAATATGGTGTGTTTCAAGAACAGCTCATCATACATAACCATCGGCAATATAGAGGACATTGAAATTGCCGATTACCCATGTGCGTATATGTGCGTAATAACAATAATTTCTGCTAATACTTGCAATAATACCAAAAACAAATATAAAATTTTAGCAAAATCGCCTACACAATTGTACTGATTTAGGTATTGACAAAACTTCAAATTGGTGATATACTCAAGCTGTAAAAAGAACAACACTAACATTTCACTTAACGAGGTACTACACATGACAAAAAGAAAAATTGTAATAGGCGACGTATATTATTTTCAATTTGAAGGGGTCGGTTGTGAGCAATCAGGAATAAGACCAGCAGTGATTATCCAAAATAACAAGGATAACGAGTTCAGTCCCAATCTTATTGTACTGCCATTGACTACGAAGTTAAAGCACATAGCTCAGCCGACCCATGTATTGCTTAAATCTAGCACAGACGGAGCTCCGAGAGATAGTATGGTTCTGTGTGAGAATCCTGTCTGCGTATCAAAAGATAGGATAAAAGGATTTGTCACCACAATACCCAATAGCAGTATGAAAAATATAGCAACAGCATATCTTCTGGCTACATCAGTAATATCATTCGTTGATATTACTCTTTTAGAAGAGACGAGAGAAAGAGCGATTTCTCTTAACAAGTAAGGCGGTATGGCGATGTATAACGAGAAAATTAAAAGAGCATATATAGACAGCATCGAATTAATTTCTCAAAGAATCAAGGCTGCTAGGTTTCTTGAGGCAATAAAGCAAATCGAAACGGAAGCGGGCATGGATTTGTACGAAATGTCTGTATCTCAGTTGGAGAACAGTCTTAAAAAAATGGGAAATGTCAAGGTGGGCAGTGCTCGATCTCAGTTGATGTATGCAAGACTATACTGCAAGTGGTGCTATTTAAACCATATCGACGGGGCGACCGACTCGTACAAATGGCTAAAGTCTCTGAACGCAGATTTGTCTGCAATAAGAGAGAAGACGGTTGGCAACCCCCTTGGATTAAAAATCTATCTCGATACGGTTTTTTCAAAAGAAAGCGATATGACAAGTGACAATATTATCAAGGCTGCGTTTTGGTTAGTATATTGTGGAGTATTACCAAATGATATTTATACGGTCAAAAATTCTGAGATAGACATGATAAATTTACGAATAAAACTCGCTAACGGATACTTTGCATCAATTCCACCAGAAGCCATTCCGTCTATCAGAAATTGTCTTGAAGCAAAGTCTTTTCGGTATGAAAAGAATAAGTATAACAATCCTGTAAAGAGGGTTGATGGTGATGTGCTGCTCAGAGGAATGAGAACCGTTGGGACTATAAAAACGTTGTTCCCAGTAATAGGAAAGAGAACACGAAAAGCGTTTATCGACGGAATCACTGATCAGAACTTAACTATGTCCAATGTTAGAGACTCAGGGATTTACTACAGAGCTTATTCGGCGGAAATTGCCGGAGTCACAATAACAGAAAAAATTCTCGAAAGATTTGCAGACGGAGCAACAGACTTCAGTAGCGGAGAAGGAAAGAGCAGAGAGATTCGTCTTGTTGATTATTCGAATTGGAAAACGGCACATTATGGCGCATCTCTTAAATAAATGAACAATCGAATATAAATAAATTACAACCTCAACAAGCATAGAGGTTGTTTTTTTTATTTCAAAATTATAGCAGCACCAACACAGGTGCTTTTTTTATTGCCATTTTTAAAATGTAAGATATTGGGGCGTAGCCAAGCGGTAAGGCATCGGTCTTTGACACCGTGTACCACGAGTTCGAGTCTCGTCACCCCAGCCAGCCGATAAGTCGGTATCATAATAATAGCCGCCAACGAAGCAGGCGGTGGAAAGGAATAGCCAATGGAACTTAAGGAAAGATTCCTGCAACTGTGCAAAACGGTAAATAGAGAAGGCTTTGAAGATTTACTTGAGTGGCTTGAAAGGTCAGACTTTTACAGAGCTCCTGCAAGCAAGGTGTGTCATGGTTCGTATCCAGGAGGTTTATTAGAGCATTCTCTGAATGTGTATGACGAGCTTAAAAGGTTGCTCTCTGTATATCAAGAAGTCAATGTGACAGAAGAAACAGTGATTATATCATCGCTATTTCACGATCTGTGTAAAGCAAATTTCTACACAGTAGAGAAAAGGAATCGCAAGAACGACGAGGGGCGGTGGGAGAGTTATGACGCTTATAACATAAAGGAAAAGTTTTGTTATGGAGGTCATGGCAGTAAATCAGTATTCATTCTTCAGCAATTCATAAAATTAACACCAGAAGAGGCGGTGGCAATTAATTGTCATATGAGTTGCTGGGATGGAAATAAAGAAGTAAGTAATGCTTATCAACAGTGTCCGTTTGCGTGGTTATTGCACGTCGCTGACGAATCCGCAACGTACATAAAAGAAAGTGCTAAGTAAGAAAGGATGAGTTAATTGGCAGAAGCAACTTTAAACATTTATCAGAAACTTGCGAAGATAAGAAAGCAGGTGGAGGTAATTCGAAAAAACAAGGCGGGATACGGTTATAAATATGTAACCGACGACGAAATCCTTGCCAAACTTACTGGATTGATGGAAAAGTACGGAATCTCTTTAATTCCCAACATCACACCACAGACACTAGAAGTGGTTCCATACACCTATCACAAGCTAAAATCCAAAAAGGGCAAAGACGGTGCTACTGAAACTACTGACGAAATAGTCAACGAGATTCGCGTGAATGCTGATATGACGTATGTTTGGATTAACAATGATAACCCAGACGAACGCATCTCAGTCCCGTGGGTTTTAGTGGGACATCAGAGTGACGGTTCTCAGGCTTTCGGGTCGGCGCTCACATACAGTTTCCGTTACTTCCTGCTCAAGTATTTCAACATTAGCACACCCGAAGACGATCCAGATAATTGGAGAAGCAAGCAGAGGGAAGCAGAGGAGGCAGAAGATCGGGCTTTATCTGCCCCAATTATAGAAGAACTTGACAAACTGGTGAGAGGATATCTTGAAGAACATTCCACGCAGAAAGACAAGGACGAGATAAAGTCGTTCATAAACAAGTATATTAAGGGCGGAAATTACAAGGCAATTGCAGAGCCGGTACTTGCAGGAAAATTGCTGACAGATTTCAAGGAAAAGTACATTAACAAAACAAGTAAGAAAAAGACTACAGAACAGTAAGGAGATTTGAAAATGAGTTTTAGAAACAATGCATATGCAACAGTATGGGAAGTAACCCCCAAGACAGCAACCATAACAAGTGCAAGAATATCAACAAGTCGTAAGGATAAGGAAACAGACAAATACGAAACAGACTTCAGCGGGTTTGTTTCATTTCTTGGAACCGCTGCGGCGAGCAAGGCTTTATCTCTCAAGAAAGAGGATAGAATTAAGTTGCTTGACGTTGCCGTCACAAGTAAGTACGACAAGGAACAGAACAAGACGTATACAAATTTTAATGTCTTTGACTTTGAATTAGCAACAAAGGGGGATTCTGCGCAGGCGCCAAGAGCTAACTCCCCTAAAAAGGAAGTTGATAGCGGAGAGGTCGAGGCGGAAGATTTGCCGTTCTAAAAAATGATAAAGGATAGGAGGTGGTGCGTATTTCTGAACTAATATACAAGCCAATTATCGAGACATTTACATGGAGCTATTCAAGAATGACATCGTATGACGACTGTCCCTACAAATTCTTTCTCAGGTATATTAAAGACAAAAAAGAAGAGCCAATGTTTTTCTCAAGCTACGGATCGTTAGTTCACGAAATACTAGAGGGCTTCTATAACGGCGAGATTCCCAGAGATGAGATGTTGATGACTTTTCTTACAGAGTATAAGTCAAAAATACAGGGAGTTCGTCCTCAAGAAACAACCGTACAGAAATATATAAACGATGCAATAAATTATCTTTCCAAATTTGAGCCTGTGCCATATAAAGTTTTGGGTGTTGAGAAAAAGGTTAAGTTTGAAATCGGTGGGTTTCCGATGATAGGATACATAGATTTACTTTGCGAAGACGAAAACGGGAATATTATAATAATTGACAACAAATCAAAGACATTATCACCTCGTAGTAAAAAATCCAAACCAACTAAAAACGATTTAGACTTAGACAAAATGCTCAAACAGCTTTATTTATACTCTGTTCCTGTAGAAAAAGAGTACGGGAAGAAGCCCAAGCTCCTATGCTTTAATTGTTTTAGAAACGGCAACTTTATAGAAGAACCTTTTGATGAAGATGCTTACGAAAGGGTTCAGCAATGGGCAATTGACTTGATTAATAAGTTACTGCTTGTTGAAGACTTTGAGGGAACGCCAGAATTTTTCAAATGCCGCAACATTTGCGGGTTGCACAATAAGTGCAAGTATTATTTAGAAAAAAGGGAGTGAATAACTTGAAAGCTGACGAAATCAATCGACTTGATAGTGAGTCGGGAATTATTGCCACGCTCATTAAGCATCCTGATTTTTCTTTCTATTCTGAAAACTTATTACCTAATCATTTTACAAACAGACAGAATCGCTGTTTCTATACAGCAATCTGCGAAATGGCTAAAAACAACATCACAACAGTAGACGCTTTTGGTGTTATGCAAATACTTGAGTCAAGTGACGCTATGCGTAGGATAGCAAAAGACATAACTATCGAACAGATTCAAGAATTGATAGAAATGAGCGAGATACTTGCCCGCAATTCAATTGATGAATACAAGCTGTTAGTAGGTAACGTTGTCGATGCGGCTTTTAGAAGAGACACATATCAGAGACTTAAAGAGTGTGAAGATTTGTGTTGCAACGAAGAAGCCAATGATATCCAAGAAAAGATTTACGGTCTTATTGATGAGGTAATGACCGACTACTCAACCACAGATGACATACCACAATTCAAAGACGTTATAGACGACTGCTGGAACGAAATCCAGAACCGACAGCAAGATGGGTATGCGGGAATACCATTTAAGTTTGACAAGCTCAACGAGTACGCAACAATTGAGAGAGGAGAATTATTCATATTCGCCGCTGAAGCCAAGCAAGGTAAGTCTATGATGCTGCTCAACTGTGCAATGGATTTGCTCAAAAAAGACCAGGCGGTTCTTTATCTGGATAGCGAGCTTAACACTCGAATGTTCACAGCAAGAGTTCTTGCACATCTGACTGGTATTGAATATCGTAGACTGACAACAGGCAATTATACAGAAGAAGAAAAAAGAAAAATTGACGACGCAAGAGCGTGGTTAAAAACAAGAAAATTTACCCATATCTACATTCCTATGTTCGACCAGCAGAGCATTTACACTGCGGTCAAGAAAGTTAAACACGTTCAAGGACTAGATGTTCTTATTGTGGATTACTTTAAAGGAAGCGGAGAAGGAACGGCTTTTGACTCGTATCAAGAGCTCGGTAAATTCGTGGATAAGCACCATTGTTCACGTTAAACTCGTTTAATTGCTGGGAAACCCTTAGAACTTGTCACCAAAACGGAATGGCGAATAGCCTTATACGGCAACGGTGAAGACGACAAGATTGGGCAATCAGCAGCCAAGCCTCGAACAGAGGAAGGTTCAACGACTATTATGTAGGAAGCAAGCGCTTCCGAAACGGCGAGCCTCGAAAGAGTGAAGATATAGTCTGGACATCTTGCGAAAGTAAGAGTTGCAAAATGCAAGGCAGGGGTAGCGCCCGTTGTGAGAATGTTTTTAAGGAAAGGAGGTTATAGAATGGAAGAAAAATATGGAATGCTGACGATTATAAAAGAGGTCGATCCGTACATATCTCCAACCGGTGGGAAGCACAGGATGGTTTTGTGCTTATGCGAATGTGGCAGAGAAAAAATTCTTTCATTAGAAAAGATAAAAGCCGGGAAAACAAAATCGTGTGGTTGCTTGAGAAAGGCTCCCAGAGAAAGATGCCCATGGCACGACGTAATAAACACTCGCATTTACACCATATGGAGCAATATGAATACGAGATGTAATAACCGCTCTGTTAAAGCATACAAGAATTATGGCGGTAGAGGAATTACTGTTTGTGAAGAGTGGCACCGATTTGAGCCATTCTACAAATGGGCAGTAAGTTCTGGATATGACAATTCTTTATTCTTAGACAGAATAGACAATGACAAAGGATATTCCCCGGAAAATTGTCGTTGGGTAAACGCTTATGTTCAGGGAAATAACAAAAGAACGAACCGAAAGATAACTTATAACGGCGAGACACATACGATGGCAGAGTGGGCGTCCATTCTAAATGTTTCGTATAAGGCATTATCTGGCAGGATTGAGAGAGGATGGTCTGTAGAAAGAGCTTTCTCCCAGCCGTACAGAAAATCTCACAACAGCTAACAAACGATGGTAAAAAACAAAATTTGTGGGGATATGAACATCTGTGGCATAGGCGCCGCTCAAGCAACGGCGTCAGGCAAGGTGGCAGACTCCGCTAAAATCGGTAGAAATGCCAGTGTAATAGCCGTAATAACTGATAAGACGCAAGAGGAGATTGATGAGTACGGTCTGGAGTGCGGAAACAAAAAACTTAGAGTTGTTCTTAACAGAAATGGTATGCAACACGCTCCAGGGGAGTTTATTGATTTGAAATTCGACGGCAACCATATTTCTTATGAACAAGCAAAACAGCATACTCCAATCGAACCATTTTAAGAGGTAGCAAAATGGATGTAAACGAGCTCCTTAAATCAATTGACATAGTAGACCTAGTTTCGCATTATGTAGACTTAGAGGAAAAGAACGGAGAATATTGGGGCTTAAGTCCGTTCAAGGACGAAAAAACACCGTCATTTTCAGTTCGACGAGAAACAGGCAGATTTTACTGTTTTGCAAGTGGTATTGGCGGAACGGCTATCACATTTCTAAAGTATTTTTATAAATGTTCAACAACGGAAGCTATAGAAATGCTAAAGGAATACGCCGGTGTTGGCGGAGAGATAGACCTTAAGCAGACAAATAAGCTAGTAGCAACGATAGCTTGTAAGAAATATGAAAAGCCAAGAGCTCAGAAAAAGCCAGAAAAATCAACCATTCTGCCGACCAACTTTATGGATAGATATAGTCGTCCAAAAGATAAGTTAGATGTGTGGAAAGGCGAGGGTATCTCTCAAGAAGCTCTTGATAAATTCCAGGTTTGCTATGATGCGTTTTCTAACAGACTAGTATACCCAGTGAGAAACACCACAGGAGACATTGTTAACATAGGCGGTAGAGCCTTGGATGCTGATTGGAAAGAGAAAGGACAGAGTAAATACTGTTATTTTTATCCGTGGGGAACACTCAATACGATATACGGTCTTAGCGACAACATAGATGCAATAAAGGCGAAGAGAGAAATTATAATCTTCGAAGGGTGCAAGTCAGTGCTCATCGCTCATTCTTGGGGCGTTGAGAACTGCGGAGCAATTTTGACAAGCCACTTAAACACTAATCAATTAAAAATTTTAGCAAAGATAGGATGTAGAGTGGTTTTTGCGTTAGATAAGGATGTGACAATCACGGCAGACAGAAATATAAACAAGCTCAAAAATTATGTAAATGTCGAATTTCTTTATGACAAAGACAATTTGTTGGGAGAAAAGGATTCTCCGGTAGACAAGGGATTTGACGTATTTACACATATATACGACCAGAGATTTAAATTTAAGTAGGGGGGGTGAGAGTATGGACAACTATATACCATATCACTTACACACTGAGTACAGTTTGCTCGATAGTTGTAACAAACCAAAAGACTACATAGAGCTTGCTGTTAAAAACGGAATGAAAGCAATATCGTTTTCTGAACACGGGAAGCCATTGAACTGGACTGAAAAATGGGCAGCCTGTAAGGAAGCTGGGATTAAATATATCCATTCTGTAGAGATTTACCTGACCGAAAGGCTTGATGAGAAAGTCAGAGATAACTACCACACCATACTTATGGCTAAAAATAAGGACGGAGTAAGAGAACTCAACAGGCTTGTGTCAATGTCTTGTGATTCGGAACATTTCTATTACAATAACAGGATTTCGTTTGATGAGTTTCTTAACATCTCAGACAACATAATAACCACAAGCGCGTGTTTAGCGAGTCCTTTAAACAAACTTGACGACACTCACCCAAGGTATTTGGAACTTGCCGATAAATACGATTTCTTTGAAGTTCAAGCGCACAACCACCCAGATCAGATAGCTTTTAACAAGCGTCTGTACGATCTGTCTAAACGGTTAGGCAAGCCATTAATCGCTGGTACTGATACACATTCGTCCAGCAAGTATAAAGCTGAATGCCGCCAGGCGTTACTTGAAGCTAAGAATAAGTCATATGGAGATGAAGATTCTTTTGACCTGTCGTTTAAGACATACGACGAACTCGTGCAGATGTTTAAAGAACAGAAGGCGTTGCCAGAAGATGCTTTTATGCAGGCGATTGACAACACGAATCTACTGTACGCTCTGGTAGACGACATAGAACTCGACACAAAGATTAAATACCCAATACTTTATGGCACAAGAGAAAAAGATGCAGATGTTTTTGTAGAAACCGTGGAAAGAAAGTTCAAAGAAAAACTTGACAACGGGATTATTCCGCCAGAGCAAAAGGCTGGGTTCCGTAAAGCCATAGACGAAGAGATGCAGGTGTTTAAGAAACTTGATATGATGGGCTTTATGCTCTCAATGAGCGAACTTATTACTTGGTGCAAAGATAAGGACATGGCAATCGGAACAGCGAGAGGTTCTGTCGGTGGTTCAAGGGTGGCATATGTGTCTGATATTATAGACCTTAACCCAGAAACATGGAAAACATCATTCTTCCGTTTTGCCAATGAATCTCGTAAAGAAATTGGAGATATTGATATCGACTGCGTTGAGTCAGACAGACCAGCGATATTCGAACATATCACAGAAAGATTCGGCGCAGACAAGACGGCGAGAGTCGCTAGTTTTGGAACGCTACAATCGAAAGGTGTGATTGATGAAGTCGGAAGATGTTTTGCAAAAAGATGGTCAAATCAGCATCCGACAGCCGAAAAAAGCGAAAATCCGTGGAATTTAAAGCGAATTGCTGATATAAAATCAGAGTTTGATAAAGACGAAGAAAAAGCCAAAAAGAAGTATCCTGAGTTGTTCTACTATTATGATGGTCTGGTAGATACAAAAATATCTCAGTCGGTACATCCAGCGGGAATGGTAATCAGCCCGATAACGTTATATGACAACTATGGTACATTTGACAAAGACGGCGATATATGTCTTATGTTAGATATGGACAACATACACGACTTTACCGGACTTGCAAAATATGATTTTTTGGTTTTAAAGACAGTACAGGTAATTCGTGATACCTGTAGATACTTAAATCAACCGTATCCAAAAACTCACGAAATTGACTGGAACGACGAAAAGGTATGGGACGATATGATAAAAAGCCCTATAGCGCTCTTCCAGTTCGAGGGTAAGCAAAATTGCTCTCGTTAAACTTGGTGAACCCGTAAATGCGGGGTGTGTACTGTGCGTGATGCAACGCTAGGAAATGAGCGTGAAGCGGTATGCTAACAGGGGAAGTACGTTTATGTATAATCCTGTGGGAAGTTTTGAGAGGAGGTGTAATATGAACCCAAAGTACAATTATGAAATTGGAGCCGTATACGGATCAAAACGGTTAATTAGTCTTGTCAAGGAGGACGGGTATACCATGGCGGAAGTAGAGTGCGTAAAGTGCGGCAGAAAATCTAAGGTGAGACCGAATTCACTATATAAGGAAAAAACAACATCTTGTATTTGTCAAGCCAAGACAATAAGTGGTAAATATGCAAAGAAATTAAGCGGTGTGTATCATAACATTAAATATAGGTGTTACACTCCCACGGCAAAGGCATACAAGAATTATGGCGAAAGAGGCATATCAATGTGTGAAGAGTGGCTGGGCGATCGCGGATTCGAAAATTTCCATAGCTGGGCTATAAATAACGGTTATGAGCCTGGGCTTACTATAGATAGGATAGATGTAAATGGAAATTATGAACCAGCTAATTGCAGATGGATTACCTTATCAGATAATGTCAGATATTCGAACACGGACAAAAGAAAACAGAGAAGAAAGTCGAATAAAGGCAAATACTATGCACTTACTCCAACAAACGAGTATATCGAGTTTTGGAACGCCAACGAATTTGCAGAGCATTATGGGTTAAAAGGTGCTCGAATACGAGAGTGCTGTCGCAAGCATAGAAAATATGGCGAATGGACATTTGGGTTCGTATGCGACCTTTCTCTTGAAAAACCTCAATCGACTATCGAAAACCATAATATGAGTGAGTAGAGTACGTCATAGGTGAAACTCCTATGGTGGAAGCGCCAAGCATAGCTAGTAGCTATGAAGATATAGTCAAAGAGTTTTGCATTCCAGTGCTTACAGAAATTCAAGCCTAAGAACATTTTCGATATGTCAATCGTAACGGCGTGTATAAGACCGTCTGGTGCCTCATATCGTAATGATTTGCTTGAAAGAAACCCTCATAGTAATCCGTCTGAAATGATAGATGAGTTGCTTAAAGACAATCTTGGTTATCTAGTGTACCAGGAAGATATCATTAAATTCCTGCAACAAATCTGCGGATTAAGCGGTAGTGATGCCGACAATATCCGAAGAGCTATTGCAAGAAAGCAACGAGACAGACTCGACAAAGCAATGCCGTCAATCCTTGAGGGCTATTGCTCAAAGTCAAGCAAACCGAGAGATGAAAGCGAAAAAGAGGCTAGAGATTTTCTGCAAATTATAGAAGATGCGTCTAGCTATATGTTTGGGTGGATTTGCGCCCGTGTCCTCGTGAAAACGGTCTACTAAGTCGAAAGGCTAAAGTGGTAAGAGAACCTACGTCCCTGTGGGATATGGTAATACCGTGCCAAGCAACAATTGTTGAAGGTGTAACGACTATCGAAAAGATTCCTTATAAAGAAATTTATAAGAAAGAACTGAGTAGAGTAGGGAAGTCCCCAAGAGCGAGGGCTTGATATTTTGGTAACAGAAATATTAAGCAAGATATAGTCTGCGCCGACGGAAACGTTGGAATAAAGTGACAACCATTCTATTGCATACTGTCTTCTCGGTTACTTATGTGCCTACTATAGATACTATCATCCATTAGAATTTATAACAGCGTTTTTAAACAATGCCGCAAACGACACAGATATCAGCAATGGCACTACATATGCTGGGAAAATAGGAATAAAAGTAACATTGCCTAAATGGAAAGTTTCAAAGAGTGAATACTTCCTCGATACTGAAACCAACACGATAGCGAAAGGGCTTTCGTCTATCAAACATATGGGTAGTGGCATCGGAGAAGAGTTGTATACAATAGCACATAAGAAAAATCACAAGAGATTTATAGACGTTCTGGTTGATATATCTCAGAACACAACAGTAGATGCCCGTCAGTTAGATATACTCATTAAAATTGATTTTTTCTCAGTATACGGAAATCAACGAGAATTATTGCGGATATCTGATTTATACTATAACACCTTCAAGAAAGGTAAGGCAAGTAAAGTGAGCCGTCAAATCATTGATGGGACTCCTCTCGAACCTATTGTGCAAAAATACGCAGTAGGACAAACGAAATCTGGTGGAGTTGCAAAGAGTTACACGCTGCTTGATATAAAGTCAATATTAGACGAGAGTGAGGACGCTATAAAGTCTGCTGGATTAGAGGATTTAAGCGATATTCTCAAAGTGCAAAACTTCAAGGATGCGATGGGATATGTAGGCTATATATCAAACAAGCAAGAGGACAGGCGTAAGTTATATGTTCTTGATATGTATCCTGTTTGCAGAAAGAAGGACGGTAAGCAGTTCGGATACTCTATTATTACAAAGTCAATCGGTTCAGGCAAAGAATGCAGAATGACAGTGTTTAATAGAGTTTACGATAAAGAACCTTTTAAGAAAGACGACATAATTTATTGTCATTCTTTTGAAAAGGACGGAGCGTACTTTACGCTCACAAACTTCACAAAAATCTATTAAGCAATGCGAAAGGACAGGTTATGACAACAAAGAAATGCAACATATGCGGCAAGACATTTGATACGCTCGATGAGATGTTTGATTTTGGATTACATACTATTATCGGATACGGTTCCAAGAGAGATGGCGATACGATAAATCTTGATGTTTGCACGGACTGCGCGGACGAGCTGCTCGATGAGCTTGATAAGAGGTGTGTTATCACACCTTTTATAGAGCAGGAGTAAGAGATTTATGAAGTATATGGGAAGCAAATCCCGCATTTCAAAATATATAGTCCCGATAATCCAGAAATACATAGACGAGAACGGAATTAAAACTTATATTGAACCGTTTGTGGGGGGGGCGAATGTCATTGATAAGGTTCGCTGCGACACAAGGATAGGCGTTGATAATAACGAATATCTCATAGCTCTTTATAAGTCTCTACAAAACGGATGGGATATAAGAAGCGTAGACATGAGTAAAGAACTATATCAGAGCGTCAGAGACAACAAGGATTTCTATCCCAAACAAGTGGTTGCGGTAGCTGGATTACTTGCCACCTACAACGCAAAGTGGTTCGGAGGGTACGCTGGCACAGTAACGACAAAGACTGGAGTTGTGCGTAATTATTATGACGAGGCAGTGAGAAATGTAATAGGACAAGTTCCGTTAATTAAAGATGTCATATTCAAACACGATACTTACTTGCAAATAAACCCCGTGAATTCGGTAGTTTATTGCGATCCGCCGTATTTCGGAACAACAGATTACAAAGACAAGATAGACTACGATGACTACTGGAACTGGATAAGAAAAATAAGCACCCATAACATCGTTCTATGCAGTGAATATAACGCTCCAGAAGACTTTGAATGTGTATGGAGTATGGAGACAACGATAACACTAAATCATTCAGGCAGAAACAATGCTATTGAAAAACTATTCATAAAAGCCAGACAAACACAATAATAACAAGGCGGTTGCAAACGCTGAGATACACATACAGAAAGGATTTAACAGTAACACCGGTTAAGATATATGTACATATTCTGTAGAAACACAACGATTGGAAAGAACAAACAAAACCGATGCTCCAAACAGAGTTAAACTGACAGCAAATATCTTGTTTTCAGGTATTGGTTGTCAAGAAAGAGGATTTGAAAATTCAAGACTGTTTGATTTAGAAGTGTTAAATACTTCAGACATAAACAAAGATGTAGTAGTTTCTTATGCAGCAGTCCATTGCGGATTAACTAAGGAGATGATAGAGAGCTATTCCGACTATCCCCAAGAAAAAGAAATGGCAAAATGCTTAAAAACTATAAATCTTGGCTATGAACCTGAAAAGAACAAGCCTTACGATTGGGATAAACTTGCAAGAAGAAAATCTAACGATATAGAAAAGTATTGGCTTGCCTGCAAATTATCTAATAATTTAGGGGATATAAGCAAAATAGAAAAGCTACCGTATGCAGATTTATGGACTTGCAGTTTTCCGTGTACCGACATCAGCCTTGCGGGAAAAATGAAAGGCTTGTCACCTAGTGATTCTACTCGAAGTTCTCTTTTATGGGAAAATATTAGGCTGTTAAAAATGGCTAAAGATGACGGAACTCTTCCCAAATACATAATGTTTGAGAATGTTAAAAACCTTGTTGGCAAGAAATTCATAAACGATTTCAACAATTTGCTTTCTGTTCTTGACGAATTAGGATTTAATTCCTATTGGAAAGTTCTCAATGCTAAAAATTGTGGTGTCCCACAGAACAGAGAAAGGGTATTTGTAATCAGCATCCGCAAAGACATTGATAACGAAGCATTTGTGTTCCCCAAACCTTTTGATACAGGAATAAGGCTCAAAGATATTCTTGATGAAAATGTGGATGAGAAATATTACCTTAGTGAGAAAATAATTAAGGGATTTCAGAAGCATAACGAAAATCATAAAAACAAAGGAACGGGGTTTATATGGAAACCTAAAACTGATGAAGATATTGCTAATACATTAAGGGCAAATGGTTCTTTATGTCCTACGGATAATTCTATTAAGGAAAGTGGAATTAAAATAGCTGGAAGTTTAAATCCTATAAAAATACTTCAAGGAATAGATAAGTCCGTAAATGACACACAAATGATAGAGTTCGCAAACTGTATAACAGCAAGAGAAGATAGAGGAGTTTCAAATAGGAAAAGCGAAGGTACTGCTGTCTTAGAATTTCCAATGAATGAATGTTCAAAGTGTCTTAAAGCCGAATCAAACGATATAGGAGTTGTTTGCAATTACCGTATACGAAAGCTAACACCTAATGAGTGTTGGAAACTGATGGGCTTAACAGAAGATGATTGTGCAAAAGCCATTGCTATAGGGGTTTCAGACAGTCAGCTTTACAAGCAAGCTGGAAATGGTATTGTAACAAACTGTTGTGAACTGTTGGCAGAACATTTGTATAAAGCACAATACGATAACACATACACTTGCACGGACGAGTTTAGAGTGGCAAACAGTTGCGCTGATAAAAAAGAAAGGAATGTATGATTTATCAAGGAAGTAAGAACAGGTTGACTAAATATATAGTTCCGATTTTACAGAGTTACATAGACAAAAACAAAATCGAAACGTATATAGAACCTTTCGTAGGAGGGGGTAATGTTATTGACAAAATTAGGTGCAAATCACGCATAGGAAGTGACAGCAAAGAAGACTTAATAGTGTTACTTAAATATGTGCAAAGAGACAATTCTTTGTCGATAGCTCCGCAAGAATGCTCGTTTGAGCATTATGCTGAAGTTCGGGCGGATAAAAACAATTTGAAATACTCAAAGGAATACAGGGCTCTAATTGGTTATTGTGCAAGTTATGGCGGAAGGTATTTCGACGGTGGTTACGGAAGGGACAGACGCGGGAATAGAAGCATTTATTCAGAAAGAGTCGCTAACCTCAAACAACAAGCACCGTTTCTATCTGGAGTAGATTTGTTATGCAGAGACTATAAAGAGTATTTAAATGAAGGAATAAGCAATGCTTTGTTTTATTTAGATCCGCCATATAAAGGTACAAAACAGTACAAGGGTCAGAAACTAAACTACGAAGAGTTTTACGATTTCTGCCGCCAACTTTCTAAAGATAACGCAGTGGTTATTAGTGAGTATAATATGCCAGAAGACTTTGAATGTATCTGGCAAAGAGAAAGAAACGTGTATCAGAAATCAGACAGAGTTAACTGTGATAAAGCCATAGAAAGGTTATTTGTAATGAAGAAAGGATGATGTATTTGATAGATGCTAAAGACCGGACAGGAAATAAGATGAGTGCGTTTGCTACTTTGGGCGCTTCTAATCACTCTGAGAAGGAGCGACATCCAAACGATTATTACGCAACTGACCCCAAAGCAATGGAGTTGTTATTAGAAAAGGAGCAATTTTCAAAAAACATCTGGGAATGTGCGTGCGGGAGTGGGCATCTTTCAAAAGTTCTTGAGCAACACGGATATAACGTAAGAAGCACAGATCTCGTTTATAGGGGCTATGGAGAAATAGAGCCTTTAGACTTTCTAAATACAAAAGACGCATTCGATGGCGACATCGTTACTAACCCGCCATACAAATATGCACTAGAATTTGTAAGAAAGTCTCTTGATATCGTAAAGCACGGCAATAAGGTTGCTATGTTTCTTAAACTTCAGTTTTTAGAGAGCAAATCAAGGAAGGAGTTGTTTTTGAGCTCGCCACCAAAGACGGTATATGTGTGTTCGTCAAGGTTGGACTGCGCGATCAATGGAGAGTTCGAAAACCACAAAGCTAGCGCAATGGCATATGCTTGGTTTGTTTGGGAGAAAGGATTTAAAGGCGATCCGTCTATTAAATGGATTAATTAGTACATAAGGGGTAATAAATGAACAATCACAATCAGAACGCTCGACTGGCGATAATTTTACTATGCTTGGTTTCAATGAGTTGGATAAATTGCTCATCACAACTTAGTACAGCAAGAGCCTGTCGAGAAGAAAACGACCGACTATCTCAGTCTGTGACTGAGCTAAACAACGAAATAAAAGACTTAAATGAACGTTTTGAGGGCTATATAAGCAGTACAAAAAGCAAGTTTGATACGATAGAAAAGCATATTGTTGAAAACGAAAATGAGATTTCTGCACTGAAAGGTGAACTTGATAGGCTTAGCAAGGCACAGAGCTCTGAGCAAATAAGCTCGGTCTCTATCAAAAAATCTAATTTTGAGATAGGGGAAGAATGCTCTGTACCATCAGTTTCAACTCACGTTAAGTATTGTACCGACTATAGATTCTACAACCTTTGGTACACGCCTCATTACAGACTACAGCAGGTAGCGTGGACTGACGAGCTTGGAATGAGACGATACAACAACGATTATCTTGTTGCTTTGGGTAGTTACTATTCTACCAACATAGGAGATAGGTTTGAGGTAACGCTTGATACCGGGAAAACATTCACCGTTATGTTGGCTGATGGAAAGTGGGATAGCGACTGCGATGAGAACAATATGTACACACCGTGTGTGGATTATAACGGAGAATACGCAGGTAATTTGTTGGAGTTTATTATGGATAAATACTCAGTCTCTGACGAAATGTACGCTTATGGCTCATTGGATTATTACGAAGAATTTAAAGGAAGTGTTTCAAAAATGGTATATTTAGGACGAGACACTTCAGAGGATTGGGACACTTACTTATAAGGAGAGGAAATTGACAGGATTATTTAAGGTTAAATTAACCACAATAGACGATGTAAAAACATTTGTAACGATATGCTCGGCTGTAGCAAGCCACAGTGTGGTCAGACAGGACTCATACGCTGTGAACGGGGCAAGCCTAATGGGTATGTTCAGCTTGGATTTATCAAAACCTTTGATGGTAGAAATAGACGATGACAGAGCAGCCAACTATTTCAGAAAATGGATGATTGTAGACGACTCGCTCGACTTAGACAGACAGGCACCTATGAACAAGGATTGATCTAATGAATGAGTCAAGCAGTACAATAACAGCATACGCGGAAATAACAGACCTACTTCAAAACACTCCAAACAACATAATAATAACTGACAATCTAATAAGAGCTTGGCACATAATAAACAATCCGATTTACGAAAGGATATGCTGCTCCATATCTGGTGGTGCGGACAGTGATATAATGCTTGACATTTGTGTTAAATGTGATGTTAGCAACAAGATAGATTATATATGGTTTGATACGGGGTTAGAATATCAGGCAACGAAGGAGCATCTTAAGTTTCTGGAAAATAAATATGGTATAAAAATTATCAAATACAAAGCGGAAAAGCCAATTCCGATAAGTTGCGGAACATACGGGCAACCATTTCTCTCTAAGCAAATCAGCGAATATATACATAGATTACAAAACCACAACTTTCAATGGGAAGACGAGCCTTACGAGATATTGTCTCAAAAATACCCAAATTGTCAGATAGCACTTAAGTGGTGGTGCAATGGTCGTGGAGAGAACAGTGCGTTCAATATAAGCAGAAAAAAGTGGCTAAAAGAATTCATGACAAGCACCCCCCCCCACGTTCAAAATATCTAATAAGTGTTGTCACTATGCTAAAAAGGTTGTGGCTCATAAGGCTGTTAAAGATGGAGAATATCAACTAAATATTGTCGGAGTACGAAGAGCGGAGAAAGGGGCAAGACAACTTGTTTATAAAAGCTGCTTTGACGACGGCAACAATGAAAGCTATGCGAATTACAGACCGCTATTTTGGTATAAAAATTCCGACAAGGTTGATTACGAAAACTTCTATGACATTTCTCATAGCAAATGCTATTCTGAATATGGACTAAAACGCACAGGCTGTGCAGGATGCCCATTCGGAAGAGATTTTGAGCAAGAACTTGAAGTTATTAAAAAATATGAACCAAAATTATACAAGGCTGTTACAACAATTTTTAAGGATAGCTACGAATATACAAGAAAGTATAGAGAATTTTGCGAAAAGATGAATAAAGAAGAGAGGGGTATGCAAGAATGAACATTTTAATAGCGAATCCAATAGAAGATGCTGTAGAGAGATGCATAACGCGTCCGGGATACAGAGTCTGGATTATAGTATCCAGTAAAGAAGAGAAGTATTCGATAGAAGACGCTGTGGGGAAAGCGGTGTTTTCTACTTGCTTTAAAAAGGCAGATAATAAGCATCAATTTACGAGGTTTCATAAAAGCGAATACGGATTCGCTTGCGAATTTATTGATGGAGGTAGTATCATAGACTGTATTATTTCGGAAAATAATGATACGGTTAGAGGTCAAAGGTACAATATGCTCATGTCAGCAACCGATTTTGACGAAAGAGCAATGGTGATGATTCGTCCATACATAGTACACGAGGGAGCGCAAAGGGATGACTAATTTTGAGAAAATTAAGAGTATGAATTCATATCAGCTTGCTTTGTTTATAAGCACTATCGAAAGCAATGAAGAAACTAACGTAAAAAGTATATGCGGAACAGAAGTGTTTGACACAGCGACCGACATAGAAAAGTGGCTTAGAGAGGAACTTGAAAATGTATAAATGCACAAATCCAAGATGCGACTGGGTGGGTTGCTGGTGTGACTTAGAAGAAGAAAAAGAATACGCTGGTGAGTATCAAGGATATGACGTGTATATGTCAAGCAAGGCGTGTCCACGCTGCCATCAGGAAGTTGAGTATACTGGCGATTGGAGTGAAGAATAATGCACAATTACACAGAGAAAGAATTAATCGAGCTTGGATATGAGCTCAAAAACGCAAAAATCACAGATGTCTCTTTGACAATGGGCAACTATGGATGTTTGACATCGTGGCTTGTATTAAACGGAAATGGCTGGGCTACAAGCTACGGAGGTCGGTGCCTCGGACATGGATATCTTGGAAGTGAAGAATTCACAGGAAGCCCGAATGGAATAGAATATCTCATGCGTATTATGGATGTTGCTGGGGTAGAGTCCTGGGGCAACTTAAAAAATAAATATGTAAGAGTTGCTATGAAAGGCTGGGGAGACTCAGTTAAAATAATTGGCAACTTGATTGACGACAGATGGTTCGATAGCGACTCGTTCTTCGCAGACGCGGCAGAGACGGACATCGACCGTAATAAAGAATCGCAAAGGAGCGAAGAAGAGTGATAGTATATGCAATCCTACTTTGGGTGATAATAGAGTCATCCGCGCCCGCGTGGATGTTTGCACTTTGGGGAGTGGGGCTTTCGATACATATCCTAAATGTAATTTTTAACATAGTCATAACAATGGTTAAGAAAGGGCTTGGTATACGAGATGAATCTAAAAACAAGAATTGACTGGCTTTCAGACGGATGGAAAAGAGCAAAGAATCATTGCAGGGTGACGGTTAACAAGGAATTTTCGGATAACGAACCTACGGCAAAGTTTAAGAAAAAACTTCTTATATCTGAACACAGCCCTATCAGAGACTTAGTTGTTAACTGGTCTTGGCTGAAGATATATTCGTGGGTGGCAACCGAGTGGAGTCGCCACAAGTTTGAGAAATACATTTCAACGCAAAGAGATGATCGCTGTGAAAATCAGACACCGAGAGGAAAGAAGCCGCAGGATGCGGCGGTTGACTTCTCTGGAGTCGCAAATTCTCAGAACACCATAGATGCGTGGCGGAAGCGACTGTGTTATCAGTCAACAGACGAGGCTCGTGAGCTTGGTGAGAGTTTTAAGGCTGAGTTACATAAATACGAGCCAGAATGGTCGGGTGTTCTTGTCCCGAACTGTATATATAGATGTGGCTGTCCTGAATTTGAAATGTGCGAACAGAAATTTTTTGCACACTTCGTAGCACAGTGTAAGGAAGACAAAGTTAATATATACAATATTCAGGAAAGATATGACGAATACAATAAGTTATTTTACGAAAATCGAAAAGAGTCATTTGAACAGAACGAGAGCGACTCTTTTGAGCAGCTTACATTAAACTCTTTGATGGATAGCGGAGAAAGGAATGTTAATGAATAAAGAAATGGTTAATCACCCGAGTCATTATCAGAGCAATAACGGCTGGGAAGTGATGGACTTTATCGAGGCATACAGACTGAATTTTCAGCTTGGAAACGCTGTGAAATACATATTAAGGTGCAATTCAAAAAACAATAAAGAAGAAGATTTGCAAAAAGCCATATGGTACTTAAGGCATGAGATTTCTATGGAAAAGATGTGTGGAATGTGGAGTGGAGTTCTGCCGATATGTCCTCAGATGTTAGACAAGAATTGGCACGAAATATTAAAACCTGTTGTTGGTAACTTCGATATCTCAGACACATTGAAAAGGGCCGTGTTATATATTCTCGAAAGACCGTTAAAGTCGGTATTGAAACCCGATGATTTAAAAATCGCCATTGGCTACATAACAGCCGAATTAAACAACACCGTAAACAATAAGCCTATTAAAGTACAAGTCAGGAGAAAAAAGTGATGATAAAGGAAATTATACTGTGCGGAGCGCAGGGCTCGCAGGACATGGTTAAGCCCATATATGACAGAATTATAGCAAGAATAGCGAACGCTGAAATAAAGGATGTCGGCGTTTGCATGACAGATGAGCGTCCCTATGCTCGCTCCTACACACAAGTGTCCCCTATTATGGTTTATATCAAAGTGGACTTTGGTATGAGATACGAAGCTATTTTATCAAGTTCAAAGAGCGTTAAAGATGCGTGTATGAGCGTGGTAATGTCAACAAGAGACTTCGAAAAGTTCGATAACGAAGCCGACTTGGTGTTCGATATCGACTCAGACAGCAATTTAGATAGAATAGCGGATGTGATTTTCGACTGTGCACTAAACAGAAACGAGGAACAGAGTGAAGATAGGGATTGACGTAGACAACGTAATAAATAACCTTACTGAATGCGTGATTAGCGTTTACAACGAAGACACCGATTCCGATTTGAAGCTGACGGATATTATCGACTATGATATGACTTTGTTCGTCAAACCAAAGCTCAGGAAAAATTTTTATCAATACTTTGGTGATGACAGAGTGTGGGAAAGGCTCCAGATTAAAGAAGGAGCGGCTGACTGTATAGAGAATTTAGCCAAGACAAACGAAGTCTATTTCGTAACAAGCACCTACCCTGAAAATGTGTATAGAAAAGCTAAATGGTTAAGCAAACATATCCGAGGGGTTGATATAGATAGGAGACTCATAATCTGTCACGATAAGCCATTGCTTAATGGACTGGACATTATGTTTGATGACTATGAACCAAACCTAAGAGGAGACTATATTGGAGTTTTGATGAACTATGCTTGGAACCAAGCACCCGCAAGGGGATATTACAGGGTGAATGATTGGAAAGAATTCCAAACCACTATGGATAAATTGATGCCTGCAATAGAAAAAGTAAGGGTGTCACTGAGAGAATCTGAGGAGATGATATGTATATGAAGGTAATAAAAAGGGATTGTAGTGAGGTTGATTTTCAGAAAGAGAAAATTGTCAACGCTATCATGAAAGCAATGACGAACGGCTCTGGAATTGTAATGCCGAATATAGCAGAGGAAATTGCCGATGAGATTGAAGAAACCTGTCTTATCAAAAACGAACTGAGCATTTCTGACATCGAGACTATGGTCTACGACAAGTTAATAGAAAAGGGACAGAAACTCACGGCTAAATCATATGAAGGGTATAGGAGCGTGAGAGAGTTCCAAAGAGAGAATGAGAATACCACAGACAACGAGATAAGAGAGTTGTTATCTGGCACAAGTGACTATTGGAGCACAGAAAACTCTAATAAAGACGAAAAGTTGATAACGACACAAAGAGACTATATGGCTGGGATTGTTAGCAAGGACATAACAAGGAGATATCTGCTGTCACCTGAAATTGTACAAGCGGATAATGACGGCATAATACACTTTCACGATGAGGATTATTTTGGACAAAAAGCTCCTTATAACTGTTCTTTGATTAATCTTGAAGATATGCTTCAGAACGGAACCGTTATTAGCGGAACGCTTATCGAGAAGCCTCATTCGTTCTCCACAGCGTGTAATATTGCAACACAAATAATCGCACAGGTTGCTTCCTCTCAATACGGCGGACAGACAATCACGCTTTCCCACTTAGCACCATTCGTTGATGTTAGTAGAGAGAAAATACGGAAAGAGGTAACTAATGAGTTGCTCAACTCGGATTTAAAAGAACTGCCAAAAGAAGCCATTGAAAAATACATATCCGAAACAACTAACAAGCGACTTAAGAGAGAGATCGAAAGAGGAATCCAGACAATCCAGTATCAAGTAATTACACTTATGACGACTAATGGACAGGCACCCTTTCTTTCGGTGTGTATGTACCTCGATGAAGTTCCGGAAGGACAAACGAGAAATGACCTTGCTTTGCTCATTGAGGAGATGCTGAAGCAGAGAATAACGGGAGTTAAAAATGAGCAAGGTGTCTGGATAACCCCCGCATTCCCAAAATTACTTTATGTGCTTGACGAGGACAACGTGTTTGAAGATAGCAAGTATTATTATTTAACACAGCTCGCAGCGAAATGCACCGCAAAACGAATGGTGCCAGATTATATTTCGGCAAAGATAATGAAGCAGCTTAAAAACGGAGATGTATTCCCGTGTATGGGGTGCCGCAGCTTCTTAACGCCAGACAGATTTTCATTAACGGCTGGAAACTTGTCAAAAGCAAAGAATTTCAATAAGGACAAGCCGAAATATTACGGCAGATTTAATCAGGGCGTAGTAACTATAAACCTTGTAGATGTAGCACTCTCATCAAACAAGGATATAGATAAATTCTGGAGAATATTCGATAAGAGACTTGATCTTTGTCATAAGGCATTGAGAGCCAGACACGAAAGATTACTCGGAACTTCGTCCAACGTAGCTCCGATACTATGGAGATACGGGGCAATAGCAAGACTAGATAAGGGGGAGAAGATAGATAAACTGCTTTACAATGGATATTCTACCATTTCATTAGGTTATGCGGGACTTTACGAATGTGTGAAGTACATGACCGGCTGTTCAAACAGCGAAGGGGTCGGCAAAGAATTTGGTCTTAAAGTGATGAAGCATCTTAACGACAAGTGCGCCGAATGGAAACAAGCAGAGAATATAGATTATAGCCCATACGGAAGCCCTATTGAATCAACGACATACAAGTTCGCTAAGTGTCTCAAAAAGAGGTTTGGCATAATTGAGGGCATAACAGACAGAGATTATATAACGAATTCGTATCATATTCCCGTTTTCGAGAAGATTAATCCGTTTGAAAAGCTGGCTGTTGAAAGCGAGTACCAGGCTCTTAGTCCTGGAGGTGCTATCTCGTACATAGAAACATCGGATATGAATAACAACACTCCAGCGGTGATGGAAGTCATCAAGTATATTTACGATAACATTATGTATGCGGAACTTAATACCAAGAGTGATTATTGTCAGGTTTGCGGTTATGACGGCGAAATCAAGATTGTTGATGAGAACGGAAATCTTGAATGGGAATGCCCTAACTGCAAAAATAGAGATAAAGACAAGATGAATGTAGCAAGAAGAACGTGCGGTTATATAGGAACGAACTTCTGGAATCCCGGAAGAACTTCTGAGATAAACGACAGATTTGTTCACTTGTCTGATATAGAAAAGGATGAATAAGCGATGAAATACGCACAAATAAGAAGCCTCGATGTTTCAAATGGCGTTGGAATAGGAGTAGCCCTGTTTGTTCAGGGCTGCCACTTCCATTGCAAGAACTGTTTCAACTCTAACACATGGAGCTTTGACGGCGGGAAAGAGTGGACTACCGAAACAGAGGAGGAGTTTATACTTTCGGCTGAAAGACCGTACATAAAAAGAATATCTATCTTGGGCGGAGAACCGCTGTGCGACGAGAACGTTTCCGACGTTCTCAAACTCATAAAAAAGATAAGAGAAAGACTTCCAGATAAGGCAATCTGGATATACACTGGGTATTCTTGGGACGAGATTTTCGATGATAAATACGGCGCTAATTCGGACAGAGCAAGTGCAGTTAGCCTGTGTGATATCCTCGTAGACGGTAGATATGTGGATGAACAGAGAGACTTGACTCTTAAGTGGAGAGGCAGTAGAAATCAGAGAGTGGTTGACATCAAAGCATCTCTCGATAACATTAAATTGGAATTATTCTGTGATTAAGGAGCACACAAATGTATAATATACTTGGCAAGAAAACAAAAGAAAATGATTTAGAAACTATCGCATCCAAAAGAGATTTTGATAAGGCTGTGGATAAAGCAATGAAACTCAAGTCTCGCGGATGGAAAGAGGTGGCTGTCGTTGATGAAGAAACTGGCGACATTGAGTACGAATTGTATTAAATCAATAACAGCGGCACTAACTATTGCTATTGCGGGATATTGTAATCTGTTGTGTGACCACCGTTGGATCGGAGCTGCTTTATTTTCGTTTGGACTTATATATGTTTGCAAATACAAACTAAACTTATTCACCGGGATGGCAGGATATGTAACGCTTAGGAAAACACCATCATTCATAGTATCAGTTGCGGTTAACCTTGTGTCCGCATTCGCAGTTGGCAGGGTTCTGTCGTGTAACCATAAAGCAGTGGAGCTTGCCAGCGCCTTGATTGTTGCGAAAATCGACAATAATATCGTTACGACTTTGATTTCGTCTGTTATGTGTGGGGTGTTAATATTTCTAGCGGTTGACTACTATAAAAAATTCTCAAGCATAATCGGGATTGTTTTTGCTATACCTATATTTGTACTATGTGGGTTTGACCACGCTGTGGCAGATGCGTTTTATGTAGGTGTCGCTAGTGAAATAAACGAAATCCCAGTTTTATTCTTATTGACGGTGGCTGTTGGCAACATCGCCGGCAGTACACTTATGAGGTTTTTATTATATTTATCCGAGAGAGGACAAAATGAAAGTAGAAATGTTTAAATCGCCCATTGTGAAAACGTCCGCCACAATATTGCCAGGAGATATCTTCTCCACAGAGTTTGGAGACTTCGACAATTGGGTTAACCTCGTATTTGAGGAATTCGGAAGCAGTAATTTATCTGATTGGACTGCGATAAAATATCATGTAGTAGCCGGTACTTTGAGTGCTTGCTGCTACGAAAACAAAAATATAAATAACATTAAATTCACCGTGGTAGGTAAGGAAGAAAGAGAGTATTAATATGATAGCTTCAGTAAAATTTGCAAAGGTAAGACCGTCGGCAATTATTCCGACAAAGAGAGAAGAGGATGCTGGCTTCGACCTGTATGCCAATTTTGAAGATGACTATAAAGTCATTAGCCCTCACGAAACGGTTATGATACCTACGGGTATCGCTTGCGCTTGTGATATAGATTACTGTTTCATTCTTAAGGAAAGAGGAAGCACTGGCACCAAGGGCATAGCTCAAAGATGCGGAGTGATAGATTCTGGGTATAGAAATGAAATATTTGTCCCTATTACAAATACCACCGACAAACCTATTATAATATATAAAAAGGATTTCGCTCATCGCGGTACAAAAATGTCGAATGGATTTTCGGGATACGACTTTGCCGTATACGATATGATTAGTCGCAACTCAGTCACAGCTTATCCTTATGAAAAAGCTATTACGCAGATGATAGTCGTCCCAGTGCCGTCTGTTGATGTTGAGGAGTATACATACGACGAATTAAAAGCAATTCCGTCAAAGAGGGGGAATGGATGTCTTGGAAGCAGTAACAAGTGATAAAATTAGGGTTTACACGCCAGACGAACTTGCCAGTGTTATGAAAATAGGAAAAACAAACGCCTACAAACTCATGCGTGCGTCAGGGTTCCCATCCTACAAAATAAACAACAGGTTGTTCGTTACTGACAAAGCTCTGCGTGAGTGGCTGGTAAAGATGCAGGGAAGGAATTTTAAAATATAGTATAAACTCGTAAGTGTAAATATTATTTTATGCTTACGAGTTTTATTTTTGCTAATTGGTATTAAATAAATGTATCGCCAATGTATCGCTACGCCTACTACCAAATTGTACGAAACGGCTTTTAATGCGGATCTACAACTCTGAATTTTCAGGTCTGCAACACCTTGATCCCCAGTTCAAATCTGGGTGGCGCCTCCATCAAAAAGAAAAGCACTTGCAATTTGCAGGTGCTTTTTTGTGTGTAAAATTCACATTCAGAATTCTGAAAGCTGTACTTTTTATGTACAGGCATTATGCTAAAATGTTTATGTCTATAGAATATGAATAGAATGCACACAAGGAGGAGTATTATATGGAAGAAGAAAATGAGCTTCTTGACGATGAAGAATTCGCAGATGGTGATATCATTGAGTTTTTAAGAGGACTTATGAAAGAATGCTCATGTACGGTAGAGAAGCACAAAGCAAAACAAAGCCAGCCAGCCCTGCCACTATTCCAAAGTCATGGGAACGCAATAGAAAAATTCATAGCTGCATGCTATACTTAATTAGCATTTGAACATATCAAGCTGACACAGCAATCTCTTTGC